>Ga0310691_10000026_pt1 | contig 283901 bp, 529 predicted proteins | sample 176DNAGHGlowgp2_FD_203887 | JGI IMG/M metagenome (GOLD analysis project Ga0310691, IMG submission 203887) | Sheep rumen microbial communities from Palmerston North, Manawatu-Wanganui, New Zealand - 1766 DNA GHGlow gp2 (v2) (version 2) | ecosystem: Host-associated > Mammals > Digestive system...
TTGGCCTGGTTTAAGAAAAAATATGAATACGAAACTATCAGATGGATAGACTCTAAAAAATTGGAGTATTAATTTAATAAATGAATAACATAACATACAGACCAAATTATTTAAAAGAAGAAAATACTGAAGGTTTCCTTGAGTATGATTTGGGAAGTATTAACTTCGGAAATTATGATTTCGGAGAAACTAAATCTTATATGGTTCATTATTACGAAGTCGGTAGACCAGATATTATTTCACAAAACATTTACGGAACTTCAAACTTGTGGTGGTTTGTAATGTGGTATAATGGCATTGGTGACATTTGGAACGATTTAAGAGATGGACTAATGCTTCGTTATCCACAGTATGAAATGGTAATACAAGCATTTAAATTATATAATAAATAAGGAGATAAAATGGATTTAAGAGAAGCTAAAGAATTTTTAAATGGCAAAGGTTATCATCTAATAGATGAAGCCACAAGTAAAGCTGTTCAGGAAAAGGTAGATTGGGCAACAACAATTTTAGATGATTTTGCTGACATTACTGAACTAACTGACGAACAATATAACGAAATGAAGAAATTAAATCCTTCACTGATAAAAGGTTGGATTGGTACAAAGAAAGCCCGTGAATTTTTTGATTACGATGAAGCAAATACAATCGCTGATGCTTGCCGAGTTTGGGAAAAGCTTAATGATAAGAAACAAAGAGAAATAGAACGTTATAATCGTGAAAAGAGAAAATTTGAAGAAATTAAATCACTTGTAACTGAAGTATGGCCTGAATTTAAAGAAAACATCTTATCTAAATTAGTTAAATATGGTTGTAAAGTTGAAAAGAAAGAACCTTGGTCTCGCTGGTATGAAGCAACATCATTCTTCAAAGATTTCCCTGAAGGTGAAAAATTTGACCAAGATGTTCCTGATAAAGTTACTTTGTCTATAAACAATGGTATTGACAGATTCTATTTCTCTATGCCAGTTAGCCTTAAAAATGCAGACATTGGAAACTACGATGCTTTAAGAAGATTAGGTAGATTCTCAAATGGCAAAGCAAAGAAGTGTATTGAATTAGCCAAGTATCAAGATGAAAACAGAAATACTTGGGAAATTCCATACGATATATTCTTGCCAGCAGTAAAAGAATTTGCTGAAGCACAAGATTATTTAACTGACGATGAAATAGAAAAAATTAAATCTAATCGTGCTTCTTCTGATGCGTTTGCCGCTGGAGCATCCGAATTTTATAGAACTGCAAAGTATCAAGGTGACTAATTCTTTGAAGTTTTAAAAAATAAAAATCGCCCACAACAGGGCGATTTTTTGTTATATTTGATTTGTATAAATATATTCCAAACAAATATAGGAAAGTTATGATTAAGTTAAAAATCGTAAAAAAGAAAATGACAATAATTGACGATGCAGAAAGTACACCAGGTCAGTCACGATTGTTTGACTTGTTTGAAGCAGAAGTGCTCCAATACTTAAAGAAAAATCCAAATGCCTGGTTAGCAGTGTTTAAACAACTTGATACTGCATTTGAAATTGCGTCCATAGAATACAATAATGAAACAGACGAAACAATAGTAATGTTTAAATTCAAAGGTTAAATAGAAGGAGATAAGTAATGGCAGAACATAATTATAGTGCGGATAGCATAGATTTTTTGAAAGGCCTAGAAACAGTTCGTAAGCGTCCACGGAATGTACATTGGTGCTGTAAGTGGAAATCCATCTGATGGTTTGTATAGACTTTTTAGGGAGGCCCTTGACAACTCAATAGATGAGTATTTGGCAGGCTATAACAAACAAATTTATGTTTTCTACGATTCTAAAACAAAACGAATTACAGTAATTGATAATGGTAGAGGTATTCCAGTTGGTTGGAATGAAAAGGCTCAAATGGATTCTCTAACACTTGTATTCACACAATTACACGCAGGTGGTAAGTTTGATAAGCAGAATTATGCTACTTCATCAGGCTTGAATGGTATCGGGCAAAAGGCTATTGCGGCTCTTTCTAAAACATTACAGGTTTGGTCTAATAACAGTACAGATAACTGGTGGTACACACAAACATTTGAAAAGGGAATTGCTACAAGTGATGTAACTCGTTGTAGAATACCTGAAGAATATAAGAAACTCATTAAGAAGAAAGGAACCATTGTAACTTGGATTCCTGACGAAACAATTTTTACTGATTCTATTGACTTGGATTTGCCTCGTCTAAAGCGAGAAATTAAAGACATTCAGTATTTGTGCCCTGGCTTACATATCCACACAAACATTGATGGTGAAGAAAACGAATTTTATTCTGAGAAAGGTTTGTCAGAACTTGTTTGTCCTGACGGAGATGAAAATGCTGACTTGTTTACATACTCAGATGATTACACAGAAGTTGCTTTGAATTTCACAAAGAAAGATGGCAACTCATTTAGAAGTTTCGTTAATGTATGTTATACGAACCTTGGTGGTACACACTTGAATGGCTTGAAGAAAGCAATTTGTAATGTAATCAAGGATAATTCCAAAAAGAAAATTCTCAATGATGACATTATGGAAGGTATTGTAGGCGCCATTCACCACAAAATGGCTGAACCACAGTATCAGGGACAAACAAAGAACGAATTAACCAACACTCCTGTTGAAAAAGAAATCATTGAAAAGTTGACTCCACCACTTACAAAATTCTTCCGTAAGAATAAGGAATTATTGAACAGAATTGTAACTTATGCGGAAAAGATGCTTGAACAAAAAGAGAAGATGAAAGCTTCTAAGGATTTGTTGAAGGGTCTAAAGACTTTGAATGCTGGCTCTCGTTACATTAGTGATAAGTTCTTGGATGCCGACAGAAGAAAGCACAAGAACCCTAAAGATTTGGAAATGTTCATTGTAGAAGGTGATTCTGCTGGTGGTCACTTTAAACAGGCCCGTGAGTCATTCCAGGGTGAATTGAAAATCCGCGGTAAGATTATTAACGCAGCTAAAGCAACTCCTGAAGAGTTGTTTGGTAAGCCAACAAAGAAGGGTGAAGCTAAATGCGAAGGTAATAGAGAAATTAAGGACTTGGTTGCTGCTCTAGGTTGTGGTATTCAGGACGATTATGACGAAAGCAAATTGAGATTTGGTAAGGTCATTTTGTTAGCTGATGTGGACCCGGATGGTTTCCATATTTGTAATTTGTGTACAAGTTTCTTTATTAACTATATGCCTGATTTGATTAAGAACGGTCACTTGTATATCATTGATGCTCCATTGTTTATTGCTACAGGTGCGAAGGTAAAAGCATTTGGTATGACCCGTGCTGAAGTAGACAAGAAAATGAAGGCTCTCAAATGTACTGACTACACAGTCTCTCGTTTGAAGGGTTGGGGAGAAGCTAATGCTGAACAATTATCCGAACTTTGTCTAAATCCAAATTCTCGTAAGTTGATTCAATTACAGTGGAATGACTTGGTTGAAAAGGCTTGCGAAAATACTATGGGTGAAGATACTGCGTTCCGTAAAGAATTACTTGGAATTAGTAAATAACAGTATTTAAATTAACAAAAAATAAATCTAGGGAATACAATAACCCTAGATTTTTCTATATTATGAATATGATTATTGACAAACTAGATAAAGATTATAACGAATTTGATAATGTAGCTTCTAAAATGCTAGAAAAGCACAAAACTGCATTTTATGAATTTATTTCTGATTATTCTAAACAGAATAACATCAGGTTAATAATAAATTCTACAAAACGATATGATATAGCAAATTTTAATTTTTCAATTAAACTAGAATACATTTTTGATTTTCCAACAGTAGATATGCCTATAGAAGTTAGTAGCAGTAATGATTGTAGAAAAATTGAATTTGAATACCAGACGGATTTTCTACATCCTGACAGAAACAAAATTTTAGACGATTTCAAAAAGATAATTCCTGTTTGGAATGAAATTAAAAATGCTGAAAACAGAGATTTAGCACTTAAAAAGCTGGATATGTTAGTCAGGTCTTACAAAATGGAAGAAGATTTCCAGTAATGTAAACATTTATTTACAAAACCCATTGAAAATCAATGGGTTTTTCTTTTGTAAACTAAGTTTTACATAAAATTGCACAAAAACCATTGACAACGCAGTTTAAATTTACTATATTATATGGTGTAAAAGAAATAAAGAGGTAACACTATGGCAAACACACTTTCCAATTTCTATGAAAAACTCGTTATTGCTTTCGGTACCGCAAACAAGAAGATTCTTGACCGAATTCATTGTGAAATCCGCATTAACGAAATGATTGTTACTATCCGCAGTGAAAAGCAGGGTTTGCGTAACTGCATCAATGCTTCTATTATTACTGTTCGCCCAGTTAAAACTCACCAGATGATGATTGAAGAAGTTATGGTTGGTTACGATAGTGAAGGTTCTCATTGGTCTGACCACATGGGCGGTACTATCGTTGATTGCTCTGGATTGAATGTTCAGGGTGCCATTGAAAAGATTGTTGATGGAATGAACGAACACATTTAACGATATATAATAGTATGAAGAACTTCCCTAGTGTATATAATTTCGCAGCGATTGTAAACGAAATGAAAGTTTATGCCGCGTTCTTTGATGAAAAAACGAATGTAGATTATTCTACTGATGAAATTATTAACCGAGTTTGGTCTTACAAGTGGTCGGAAAATAGCTTCTTGGCTAACAAAATAATTTTTATGTACAGCAAATACGAAGCTACTCTCTATGATTTTTCCGCACTTCTCAGAGAAGAAGTTACGGTTGAAAATTGTAAAAATTTTGAAAATAAGTATGGTGTCAAGGTTTACGATTTAACGAAGGAACGCTTGACAATTTCCCAAATCAAAGAAATTTTAGCGAACAATGCTAAAGCAGCCATCAGGGCTGAAACCCTAACAAAACAGGTAACAAAATTCAAATCTATGTCGGAAGATTTTTAATGAATGTAATAACTTATGAGCAAGCCACAAAAGTCTTTATGATTTTGAACGGTAGAATTAGCGAAAAAGATAAGTGTATTCTCTATTATGACGAACACGATGACAAAATAACTGCTGGTTATAGTTATTCCGACTTAGCTTCATTGAATGACAGAATTGTAATTCCAAAAAACATTGTAGCAAATATGACAGAAGGAATTTTCAATTTGTATGTAAATAAACTAAAAGAAAAAGTCAAACTTAATAAAATGAAGGAAGACTTCTAACAGTTTCAAAAAATAAAAAATCCCACACAAAGTGGGATTTCTTTTTATATTTGTTGTATGAATTGGAATGAATTACAGCCACAGCTAGAAGATATTTTAAGGGAATTTGGTTTTGATAACACAAACAAAGACCCAAAATTTAATACATTTGTATTGAACAATCCTTGCAAACGAAGACCAAGTCCAAGGGTCGCATTTATTCCTTTGTATGGATGTAATATGATAAAGTATAATACGATTTCTTATACTTTATTTCCGAATGGAAAAGAAAGTTTTACTTCAAATGAATTATCGGAATTTGTAGATAGAGATGACTGTAAAGGTTTTACAAGTTTAGAAAATTTTAGGAACTGGTGTGATTTACAGAAAACAATTATAGATAAAGCAATTCTGTTACACAAGAAAGAAGAACTAGCTGACAAAGAGAAAAAGTTGAGTAAAGATTTTTGATTATAAATACATTCCAAACAAATGTAATATAAGCGAGATAATATGAAAAAACAAAGCAATATAGACAATTTTTTTGAAAACGAAACAGACGAAAAAACCTTAGGCACCGACCAGATGCTTCATAAGAATATGGAAGTTTATGGTTTGGATGTTTTGGAAGATAGAGCATTGGCTGACTATCGTGATGGTTTGAAACCAGCACAAAGAAGACTAATGTGGACAGCCAAAGAATTGAAAGCAACTTGGGATAACAAGACCGTTAAGTCAGCAAGAATTACTGGTGATTGTATGGGTAAGTATCACCCACACGGTTCTGCTTATGGTTCTCTAGTAACAATGGCAACAAGCGAATACCCAATTATTCACCGGACAAGGTAACTGGGGTTCATTGACAGATGGACCTGCTGCTGACAGATATACAGAAGCAAAGATTTCTCAAATCGGTATGAAAATGTTGGAATGTATGGATGTTGCAGATTACATTCCAAATTACACCGGCGAATTTAAAGAACCGATTGTATTGACAACACGCTTGCCAAATTTCTTTATTAACGAATGTTCCGGCATTGCTGTTGGTTTGAATTGTAACATTCCAGCTCACAATTTGAAAGAAATTGTAGAAGCTATGAAGGTTGTAGTTAAGAAAGGAAAACAAACTAAAATCAAGGACATTATGAAATACTTGAAAGGTCCTGATTATAAGTATGGTGGTAAAATCCTTTCTACTCCTGAAGAAATTGAACATTTATATGAAACAGGTGAAGGCACCATCAAGTATGAATGTGATTACACACTTGCTCGTGATAAAAAGAATGTTCTTTTGACTATTACAGGTTATTGTCCTGGTTTCTCACCAAACTCCTTCATTAACAAAATGATTTCAATGATTGACGATGGAACTGTTTTGTATGTAAATGACTCTTCAACAAAGACTGAAGCTTGTAAGTTGGAAGTTATGTTAAAGAGCGAAGCAGATTTTGAAAGCAAAATTCACAAGCACTTGATTAAGAGTGAATCGTATCGTTATTATGCGATTGAACGAACAAAGTCCAAGGATGTTTCTAAGGACGTAGATACAAAAGTTCTAATTCCTAATATGATTGAACTAATGAACAAGTGGATTGACTGGAGAAAAGAAGTTGAAACAAAGATGTGCGAAGTAGAAAAGAACATCTACGAGGACAAGAAACAAAAAATGAATTGGAGACTTCTTGCTTCACAAAATCTAAAGGTTGTTGTAAAGGGACTGGAAGAAAAAGACCCAGTTAAGTATATTGCGGAAAATATGCCTGGTTTGAAAGGTAAATCTTTTGCTAATGATGCTGCAAAGTATATTTGCGACCAAAAGGTTATTAGTTTACAGAAAACAGACCAGAACAAAATCAAGCAAGACATTACCGATTTCACAGCACACATTAAAGATTTGGAAAATGACATCGCCCATATTGAAAATGTTGTAATTCGTGAATTGGATAAACTCAAACCTTTTTATCGTGATAGAATGTTGAAGGTATAGTGAATTTCAATTAAATTAAAAACGAAATACACAATGACTTTATCTAACAAAGATGAGGTCATTGTTTTTTGTAAATTGAAAATAAGGAATTTTTATGAATGAATTAAACATTTCAATTAAAAATCCATATAACGGAGAAGAAACAGCTCCGATTTTTGATAGTGATGCTGAAAGAGAATTTTATTATACAAAATCATTGGGTTGTCCTGTCCCAGTAAATTTACATATTTGCAGATGTAAAGACGAAAGCGCAAAATTTGGCTATAAATGGCTAACATATCCTTGTCAGTGCTATCCAATTTTTGATAATGATGAATTTAAAGCCTATACAGATGATATAAATGTGGCTTTAGCAAACTATGAAAAGAATGTTAAGGTTTTGAATAATAATTTAGTTCACAAAGATTTTTCATTATGTAAAGATTGTCATTTATACAAACAACATATTGAAGACAAAGCTAAATTTCCACCAGCACATTTCGTTTTAATGCAATATGGTTATTATGGCAAATTACTTTATCAAAGTTATAAAAATAATGAACTAAATGAAGAAGTTAAAAAGTATCCTTATGGAATTAACTTGTCATTGGATAGTGCTTGTAATTTGAGATGTCCTACTTGTAGGACAAATGATTATCATTTGACAGATATATCAGAAGAAGATTTAAACATATTATATGAATATGTAAAAAACATTAGAAGTCTTTCTATTGGATGCGATGGTGAATTCTTTTTATCAAAAGCATATACAGATTTCTTAAAAAGAGATTTCAGTAATAGTAAACTTGAAGAAATTATTTTATATACAAATGGAACATTGTGTAATAAGACTAACTGGGAAAAGATAAATCCTAAAAATGTTGATTTGATTAAAGAAATTAAAATCAGTATTGATGCCGCTTGTGAAGAAACATATAAAAAGGTTCGTTCACAGACTTTGTGGAATACTTTATTAAATAACATTAAGAATTTACATAATATGATTAGTCCAAATTGTATGTTGACTTCTACATTTACAATAAGTTCATACAATTATAAAGACATTTTGGATTTTACCCCATTTGCCAAAAATCTAGGTTTCAAAAGAATAACTTATTCTTTCGCCAGAACAAATTTGCACGGTGAAGGAGATAGTGGTTATATAATTAAAGACAAAGACACTATAAATCAGATTGTTGAAATAATTAAAATGCAACAGTCTAAATATAACGATTATGATAATGATACTTTCTATGTAAATTTGAGTTAATAATGAACGAATTAAACATAAAATCTGCTGAACAATTTATATTGTATAAATTGGATATAAAACCTGAACTAATCAGGCATTCAAAGGATTTTAAACTTAAAGACAAACTAATTTTCGTGACAAATGCTAACAGTGATTTGTTTCTACATCCAATGATTAGAAGTCTTTATAAGAATGTGAATAAAGATGATTTTACTTTGTGTATCTTTGATAATTCGTGGACTTCTCGTTTTCCTGAAGAGTTATATTTTCAGTATGGATTTGATAATATAATAAGTTTAGATAACACAAATCGTGGTGTTGTAGAAGGAATTGAAGAATCCGAATTTAGAGGGAGTATCATTCATTGTAAAACAGTTGATTTTTGTTTAAAGTATTTTAAACAAGAAGGTGTTAAAGATTTTATATTGGTTGATAGCGATGTCTTATTCAAAACCAATCCTTTCAATGTTGTTGATAAAGATTATGTTTGTGTTGGTGAATATGAAGACGAAAAGTCTAGAATTAAACCATATTTTCAATACTTCAATTTAGAAAAATTGGATATAAACTATTATGACGAAACCCGTATGTTAGGTATAACTTCGTATGATTGTTATGTGTATGATACTGGAATGGCATTTACAGAAGATTTAAAGAAATACAACAAACCAGTTAAGTATATTAACATTGAAGATTATATTGCTCATTTCTATGGTGGTTCTTATGTGTATGCACAGAAAGAAATTGCCAAATACCATAAAATAGATTGTACTGAACAAACACAGCTACAGAAATCTTATGAACTTGTTTACCAATGGCTAAAAGACAATAATTCACTCTACTTATAATAAATACAATATGAGTAATTGGACGCAAAATACACCAGATAAAATAAATGACCCTGTTTATGACCCATCAACCCACCAGTTCAAGAAAGGTTGGATTGACGGTCATCCACGTGGTGGTTATCCGGCTAATTATTTCTTCGCCGATACAATACGTTCTGTTATTGTAGGTTTCGGTAATTTCTTTAATGACCTTTATGTTATTCGTTATGATGAAAAAGGCGAACCAATTAAGCAGATTCAGGTTCCTTTGAAATATGGACCTAGAATGAAGTCCCACGATTTTAGAGTGGAACAAGAAAGTGGTAAGAAGTATTACATCCAATTACCTAATATGACTTACCGAATTGAGAATATAGCCTTTGCGTCTGACAGATACTCAGGTGCTGGTGAGTCAAGAGGTTTCTACAACAAATACTTTGAAGTAAATGGTATTGACTATTTAATGGCTAACAAGTTTTGGGCTGATGTTCACCCAGTTCCATATAATTTAACAATTACTATGGAAGCTAAAACAGAACATATATCTGATGCTAATCAGATTATGGAACAAATTTTAGTTCGTTTCGCTCCTGAAGCATATTTTGATTTGAAGGAGTTTTGGTTTATTAACAAGCGCCGTTCTATTAAAATGAAGTGTGAAAGTTCTAATATAGAAATGTCACAAGATTTCGGTGAAGAAGATAAACGAGAAATTACTGTATCTTTTTCATTCAGTGTAGAAGCGTGGTTATATAAACCAATTAGAGAAACCTATGTAATTGACGAAATTATTACCAAGCTCGGCGTAAATGGTGATAAAGATTACTGGAAAGAAAGAATGGCTGGTAACTATGATGGAAGTTTCGTTTCTCGCCACGATTTTGATTACCAGTTCGGTACAAAAATCGGCAGAGTTTCCGCTATGTTACCATTTACAGAACAACCTGCTCCAGTTTCTTCAACTAGCGGTTGGTTCTACGAATATAAGTATGAAGAATTACCAGATATTACCAATTATCCGACCGGAAGTAAACTTTTATTAACAAAAACTATCAGAAATGACGAAACCAGTGCCATATATTCAGGCATAAACCAGTATTTGACGTCCTCTGCTCAGCATGTGGCAGTAAGTTGGAATGACTACACCACAAACCCACTTGGAAAAATGGGTCCTTCGCTCAAGTACTGGCAAGTAACGGCAAATAGCGGTGACTGGCTACAAGGTAATTTAAAACCTGATGTAAATGGTGATAGAATTTACCAGATTTATTATGACCCAAATTATGTAGTTACCCAAGGAACATTAAATCCTGACGGAACTGTAAAAGACGAAGGTGTTTACGGGGCAACCTTCATTTTGGAAAACAAAAATTTGAAGGGTTTCGGTGATTTCAGTGATAATCTATTCTTTGGAACAAAAGATGCTGAACTCAATGGAACAGTTGTTAAAGATGCTCCTTGGGTTTCTCAAGTTTCAACAGAAAATAACGAAATTATATAAATACTATAAAATGGAGTTTTTGAATTATGGAAAATAGACAATCACAATTTATTGAAAAGATATTGAAAATCTTTACCAATGCCGGATTTGGTGTTGAGAAATTTGACGCAGGTACTTACGATATTGTAGACCGTTCTATTATTGGTAAAGCAAAAATTGGTTCTATCAAGGCTTTGGGTGATGGTAACTTGTCCGTTAAACTCGGTGGCGAATCAAAGAAGCACGGAAAATTTAATTCCTTAATGAAACATACTTCTTTGAAGGCTAAACCAACAGCTAATGTTGCTACAGTCGCCAAAATGGTTAAGGATATGTTGCTTGATTATAAGAAAGCCAAAAAAGAAATTTATAAAGAATCGTATAATAAGTATACAGTTCCTGCTATTACTCGTGATTCACTTGAAGGTGCGATAGATAGTTATTTAACAAAGGTCGCATTACTCAAAGAGAAGACTGATATAGAAGAAAACTATGCTGATTTATTGACTTTTGTCGCTGACAAATTGTCTTTGACAGAAGATGCTTGCGAAGCTAAATATGGTGAAATTCTTGATTTGACATTGAACTATGATGAAAGCAAGTTCAATAAGGCTATGGATAGTTTGTTTGAAGAAACCGAATTGAAGACAGACTTTAGAAATTTCCTTAGAGAAGCCGAAGAAAATGATTTAATGACTGAAATCAAGAATGACAGAGCTTTGAAGGCTTTGAGAAATACTGACTATTACAAAAATTTGGATGAAGATGACAAATATCGTAAGTTGTGGAAATACATTGTAGGCACCCACGGTTCAAAATTTTCACAGAGTGAAGATTTGGAAGATATTTGTAGAACCTTGGCACACGAAGATGATGAAAACTTTTAATATAAATAAAATAAAATTTAGGAGATAATATGGATTTCAAAAATTATTACCACAACAAATTGAACGAAGAAGGTGTTACAATGGATGGTTTGGATGCTGATGCTCCAAAGCCACAGCAACAGCCACAACAAGCTGCTCCACAAGGTAAGAGTGGCATTGTTACACAGTATGTAAATGGAACTTCTTTGAAGCTTGGCTTGCGTAAGCTCGGTGACGAAATAGGTGATGGTATCTTTGAATATGCTACAAAGCAGCTTGTTCAGCCAACAGACTTCAAATCCGAAGATGACTACATTAAGTATTGCCAGGAAATAAGAACCGGTGTTGCTGAAAAGTACAATAAGACCTTGTCTGATTTGCTTTCTCAAATTGGTTTGTTCATTGACAACAAGGTTCACAACGCTTGCCCTAATAAGTAAGTTCTGTGTAAATTAAAAATTTGAAAGGTCCCTATATAAATGGGGACTTTTTCTATATTTGAATAGTATGGCATATTGCGATTATAACAATTTAAACATTTTAATTTATCAAAATTTGTGGAAAATTCCACAGGATATAGATTTGATAGTTTGTATTCCTAGAAGTGGAATGATTATAGGTACTATTATATCAGAATATAGAAATGTACCTATTTGTACTATTAACGAATACATAAACAATGTTTCTACAATTAAAGGAACAAATCTATCACAGGCAAAACAATTTAATTCAAAAGATACATATAAACATATTTTATTAGTGGACGATACTTGTAGTTCAGGTGGAACTATACTTAATGCTAAAAAGATTATACACGATTTTAATAATGTTAAATTAACTACCTTCGCTGTGTTTGCTGAAAATGAAGGAAAGAATATAATTGACATTTATTTAACTGAAGCAAATTGGCCGCTATTTCCATACAGCGTTTTGAAATGTAGTCATTTTGAAAGTTGTTTTGATATAGATGGTATTTTTACAGAAGAAGTGCCAGCTAATATAGATGACGATGGAGAAAAATATATAAACTTTATTACTACCCAAAGACCACTTTATATTCCGCAGTCGGAAGTACTATGTTTAGTTACTGGACGAATGGAGAAGTATAGAGAAATTACTGAAAAATGGTTAGCTGAACATAATGTAAAATATAAGAATTTGTTTATGTGTCCTGCCAAAACAAAAGAAGAAAGATTACAAATAAATCCAGCAAAATATAAAGCCGAAATTTATAAGTATTATAAGGCTAATATATTTTTTGAGAGTAGTTTGTATGAAGCACAAATCATTAAACAAGAAACGAATAAACCTGTATTTTGTACAGAGATAATGAATTTTATATAAATACTATATGCGAACAAACAAAATAGATACAATATACTTGGATATGGACGGTGTCATTTGCGATTTCTGTGGTGCTTGCGAAGATATTGATGCCATTGAACATTACAAAGTAGATTGGGAAAAAGTACATGCCGCTGGAATAGATTTTTGGGCTAATATGAAGTGGACTAAAGAAGGTGAACGCTTCTATAAGTGGCTTGAAAAATTCTGTGATGAAGAAGGTATTGACCTTTGTATTTTGTCACAGGTAAATTATAACGATGGTGTGAATGGTAAGATTGAATGGCTTATGGCTAATACCAAAGTTCCAAATAAAAACATTTACATTGTCAAGACAGGTAAGGCAAAAGCAAAATTTGCGAATAGTTCTAGTTTGCTCATTGACGATTTTGGAAAGAACATTGAATCTTTCGTGTTGGCAGGTGGTGTAGGGTTAAAATTTGAAAGCCCAGGACAATGCCGACAAGCACTATTACAGATTCTCGGGTAAACTCTACTCGGTTCGTGCGGAAAAGACCAGTATCCTTCGGGGTACTGGTTTTTCTTTATAAATATAGTTGAGGTATTTAATATGGCAAGAGAAGCAACAAGTGCACACTTAGATTCAATGATACACGTTTATAATGGCGGTCCTTTAGATGGAACGACTGCTCGTTTGTATGTAACACCTTGGGATAGAAATACAGTCGCCGATGGTTATTGGCAGACAGTTAATACAATTCAACCTTTAATTAACCGTGATATTTACTTGGCAGATGCTATTGATAAATTATCAACAAAGTATATAAGATATATTGATGGTTGGGGTATTGATATATCTGCTAATGCTGATGGAACTCATACAATTTCTGTTGAACCAGATATTGATTTTGAGAATGTTCCTGTATATAATTTTGATAGTAAGTATTTTACAGTAAACAAAACTGGTAATACAGCTACAGTAGGATTTAATTTAGCATCTGATGGTTTCATTACTGCTGGTAATGATGGAATTTATTGTAACATTGACAAGTTATTATATGAAACAATAAACACTACTTCCTTTTCTTCTATTACAGCTAATGTTGTAACAGCATATACTTATGATTATAGTGTTACTTCATTAGATTTATCAGCTACAAATAAATTACCAATACCTTTAAATCCAGGAACAGTTTATTTAGTCGGATAATATGAAGCAATTTGAACAAGATACAGTAACGCATTTGTATGAAAATGCCCATAGTGGTTTTTATGGTTCTGATAACTCAGCTACAGTTGATTTACTTCCTAAAACTTGGACTCGTTATACAGTAACAGATGGTGACTGGATGCAAAAAGAAACTATTGACCCACTTGTAAATCGTGATATTTACCTTGCAAATAAGATTGACGAATTGGATAATTATTTTGGCAATCTTTATAGTGCAGGTAAACACATAAGCATTGACCGAAAGACTAATACAATTAGTTTAAATCCTTATGAATACGAATATGTATTTACCAGTGGCATCTTATGTGATGAATATGCAGTTACTACTGATTTGCCAGAAATGTATGGTGGACTTACAAATAAATTAACTGTAGATGAAAATGGTGTTACATATAATTATATACAAGGTTCGTCTTATATAGATAGTGCTTTGTCTGGCGAAATAGTTATTAGTGCTGGATTGATAAGTGCAATTCAATTTCCAATGGATAAAAACATTGTTTTGGTAACTTCTGCAATATATCAAATGGATAAAGATTATAGTGATTCCGGCGAATGGATAGAAGGTTATACTGAATTATATGATAGAGAACAAGGTAAAAAAGTTTATAAAGAATATCACGGTGAAAGACCAGAACCAATTACGGCAGATGAACATATAATTGAAGAAAATGTATTTAACCCAAGTGACTTTACTAATTTTAATCCACAAGAATTAACTGGTGGTAAAAATTATAATACAAAAACTGGCGAATCTTTCAACCCAACCGGTGTATTATACATTTACGATTAAAGGTTTATATGAAAAAGTATTACTACAAAAATGATGTTGGCGATGTTTATACAAATGACCCTAATGTATTTGATACCAATACAAAACCAATAACAGCTTGTTATAGTGGTAGATTTTACAGACACGGCATAGATAATGACCAGGTAAATACTTATAATTATGGTAATCATAGTCCTTGGTTTTGTATGAAAGATGGTAAATATCCGATTTATCATATAACATCGGCAAACCCACATTTTAATGATAGTACATTTAAAGGATTTAGAAAAATTTTTGATTTCACAGTTAGTAGTTTAAGTGGACAATACTTTTTAAATCCATCGGCAAGCACCACACCAACAAATGTTTATACGAATTATAGAGTTCCTTTTACAACTCCATATTTACAGAAACTTGACTGGATTGTAGATAATGAGAATTTATTTGAAAATGTTAATATGCAAAGTGCTACAAAACTACAATGGAAAATGAAAACTGATTTAATTACTGAATTTCGTACTTATACACAAGGACCAAATTCTTATAATGGTGATACAGATGGTTTCGTACTAAAAGTTAGTATGAGAGGTTCTAAAGCTATTAAAAATGATGTTCATGGCTATGATGTTGCTAATGGTAGAGATATTCTTACTTTGTCATATATGGATTTTACAAATGTAACTCCTACTGTAATTTGGCACGAGGAAACAAGTGGAATTAATGGAGAATTGAAAATACACGGCACTGAAAATAAACCTGGTGAATTTAGTGTTAATGTTCCACCACATTTTACATTAAATAAATCTGGATTCCCAACTGATGCCACAGGTATTAAAATAAAAGTTGATGGTCTATTTTTACATTCTAATTTTACAAAAAATTCTTATTATTTCCCTGATGATGAATACATTAACAATACAGCAACATTTAATGCCGGTATTAAAAGTACAAATTGTTTAGGTTTAATTTATCAGTCAAATGATAGTACAGAATGGCATTGGAATAATGATGCTTCTATTGACTATTTGAATAACAATTATTCTGCAACTTTTGAGTATGTCCCTGATGGTGTTGGAAACAAATTAAAAAATAAATATACAGTTAAAACAACAAATAGAACTGATTGTTTGAATTATTGGTATTACCCAGAAAAGCAAGAATTGACTAACCAAGCATTTTGGAATAACATATTTGTTTATAGTGCTAATACTACTAATACAGATTTATATTTATTTGAAGGAAAAACTGATAAAACTGATAGTGGATATATGTATATGTCCGGAGATAGTACTGCTACTTGGACTTCCGCTTTTGTTATAACTAAAGTTGATGATGCTTACCATATTTCAAATTCTAACTTTTTAACAGCTAATGTTAATGAACAAATGACTAATATGGATGGAGAAACTGTTCCTTTCTCTGCTAATGATAGATTTATCATTTATTCTTCACCAGGAGCATTAAATGCAGATTCATATTATAAATGCAACACATATAGTTATTGGGAAGGTGTAACTTCTACAAATTATGACTACTTTTATTTATCTGCACTTACTTCAATTAACGATTCTTTAACATCATATATTACCGAAGCTAGAGATGGATGGAAATGGAATACAACAGGTAATGCTCCAAGTAGAAATGATTTTACTGCTAATAATTATAATTTCTCAAACTGTACTATGGAATACACTATTCCTATATCAGATGTTACAAGTCAATACTTACATATTTCATATCCAATAACTACAGTTAATTGTGGACCTTATGGAAGTCAAAATAAAGGACTTGTACTAGAATACTCATTAACTTATGAATTCACAAAATAATTCAAAAATGGTCGCTTTTTAGCGACCTTTTCTTATAAATATAGAGATTATAATTTAATTTGTGAGTGAGTGATTTTATTATTAGGTTTAAAAATTAAAGAGGTAATTTTATGGCAAAGTATTCCGTGCCAGGTATTCGTTTTACAGAAATAGACAATACCATTCGTTCTAACTCTTTACCAGGTTTGGGCATTGGTGCTATCGTAATGAAGTCCAATAAAGGTCCTGTAAACCAGAGAGTTTTGACAACATCTTATGACAATTTCACTGACATTTATGGTCAGCCCGAAAATCTTGACGATTACGGTCACTTCGCTGCCGAAAACTATTTGGCAATTTCTAACCAGTTGTTGACTGTTAGAACCACAATGGGTGATGAAGGCTATGCTCAGATTCAATACCCATATACCGATGCTGACTTGAAGGACACATATCTTTCTAAAGATACTTCTGAATTCAAATACATTAACAATGAAGATAATGCTAATTTGAAGTTGTTGGGTAATTTGAATGATGTTACTCAAGTTTCTGCTTTGACAACAAATTATGAATGGCTACCATTAAATCCTAATTTGTCTGCTGCATTTGGTGTTTATCAAAAAGCAGGTCACGCAACTATCGTAGACTTGATTAACGATAACCCACCAGCCGTTGCTGTATTCAAGAACATTGGTAATGGTGAAGTAGAAGCAGAAAACATTGAAACCAGTGCTGGTCAATATGTTAAGTTTGCTACTAAAGTAAATAGCAAGGGTGAAGTCGGAAAGTGGTATGACGATTTGATTTTCACCGAATCTGCTTGGAGTGGCACACTTCCTGTATCTTCTATGCAGGTTTCTAATACTGCATTACAATATGTTATAACAGGTGATTCTGCTAAAAGTGGAACCATTTTGAAAGGTTATAAGACAGTATTTAGTATTCCAGCTGAATATACATTGAACAATGAAGGAACAACATTGACTGCTTATTATAAGGAAGATAGTGATGTCATTTCTGCTTATAATGATTCTGCAGTAAGTGCTATTGACATCACAGCATTGTTTAATAATGATAACTTCTATAAAGGTTCTAAAGATAAAGAAGCTAACCCTGACCAGGTTACAAATTCTAAAGGCGAACTCGTAGATTATGAAGAACCTACATATAGTGAAGACCCAGAAGATGCAGTAAAGATTCAATTCCGTGACTGGGACGATTGTGTAAACAAGACTTACTATGTTTTGAAAGACGAATTTGAAGATTCTGTTGGTCAGTCTGTTGGTATTCAATACCGTGAATATGGTATGAATACACTTCAAGAAGCTCTAGCTTCTCGTTATACAAATTCTCTTCCAAGTAAATATACCGGTAAAACTTCTACAACATTTGAAGTTGAATTTAAGGATTTGAGTAAATTAGCATCTGAAAAAGATGGATTTGCTAAAATTAACGAATTGGCAGACTCTTATGGATGTGACCCATCTGAATTGTTAACCGATAACAAGTATGGTTTATTAACTTATTATGATGTCTGGGAAGGCATTGAATATGAATATACTTATGACGAAGATGGTAATGCTACTCAAGTTGCAATTCTTAATACTCCTGTAGAAAAGGTAATTTATAAGAAAGACTGGGAAGAATTCGTTTCTAAACACCCACAAGGTGATGTCGGTTATGACGAAAAATTGTTCTGGACAGTTGGTGAAAAGAACGCCAAGACCCCAACAACAATTTCAGTTTACACTGCTGACGAGCCAAATGGTGTAGTTATTCCTTGGCAAGAAAATACAAAGAAAGACGAAGAAGGCTCTGAATCAATTAACAAAATGGCTGCATTTGCTACTTCCGAAATCTTGAATGGAACAAACGAAAGATATAAGGATGGTTATACTGTTTCCATTGAATCTGATGACGAACCAGGTAATGGTGACATAGAACAGTATGTTTCTAATAAGGCCAACCAGTTGATTATTGCTTCTATTGGTCCTGGTGAATATGGTAATGACATTGGTGTTTCCATTATCACTCCTGAATGTGCTGAAATCCCAGCATTGAACCATCAGAATGCTTTCATGTGGAAGTATAAGTATGACGATGAAGACCAAGTTGATAATGATGAAGTTGACCAGGATACTTTGACTTGGAAGAAGGTCTATCGTATCAACGTCTATGTAAAGACCAAATCACAGACTGCTGAAGCAGCTTGGGGAACTGGTATGGATGCACTCTTGAAGGACCCAGCTGAATCTTGGTTTGTATCTAATGACCCAACTGCTAAGGACTCCGAAGGTAATTCTTTGTATGCTCCTAACGTCATTAACGGTCACTCTGATTACATTTATGTTTCTCGTAATTCCGTAAACGAAGCAAGAACCGGTGCTGGTACCTATGCTATGCCACATCAGACCTTCGCTATCTATGGATTGACTGGTGGTTCTAACTCAAAGAAGAACAATGTAACAGAAAAGATTGCTGGCTTGAAACTTTATGCTGACAGACAGAAGGCCGATTTTGACATCTTGTTCAACGTAGATGCTATTGACACATTCAATGGTAAACAGAGATACTCTGCTCTCCAGAGAAAGATTGCCGAAATTGCTGCTAGCAGAACTATTGACATTGGTGTAGTTCAGGTAACTTCAAGAGAAGCTAAATCTGTTAAGAGAATGCTTGGTGAAGCTAAAATGTTCTCCTTCAACAATGGTACTTATGTTGCTGAATATGCTGGCTATGACAAGTATTACAATGGTACACTTGCATCTTGGATTTACTTGCCTAAGTCTATTGCTGGTGCTTGCCGTATGGCTTACTGTGATATGACTGCATATCCTTGGTTCGCTCCTGCAGGCGTTCAGCGTGGTAACATCACTTATACCAACGGTCCATTAACTCGTTTGACTGATGATGAAATTGGTCAGTTGTATAACATCAATGTCAATACTTCTAGAGATTGTGGTGGCTTTGGTGAATGCTTATACGGACAAAAGACTGCTTTGAAGAAAGAAAGTGCTTTGAACAGAATCAATGTTCGTAGATGTTTGAACTACATTGAAAAGGTTCTTGAAAATATGATGCTCCCTTACTTGTTCCAGCAGAACACTGCTAATACAAGAAGTGCTGCTAGAAACTCTATTGACGCTTTCTTGAACCGTGTTCAAGCTGCAGAAGGTGTGGAACAATACTCTTTGAGTGTTACACAAGATAACGAAGACCCACACATTATGAATGTTGCTATTCGTATCGTTCCTGCTGAAGCTATTGAATTCATTGATGTTAAGATTACTGTTGATAGAAATACTGGTGTTATTACTAGCGAAGCTATGTAACACAAATTCAATAACAAATTAACAAAAGGACCGAGTAAAATCGGTCCTTTTCTCTATAAATAGATTATGACAAAAAATGAGATAAAATTACACACAAAAGAACTTTATGAATCTGTCATATTGGTTTTCAAAGACGAAGCCACAGTTGACCTCGCAATTTATGAAAATCTATTTGACGATGATTATATGAAGGTTTTTGTCCTTCTTTTGAGTTATTTTAAGCTCGCAAAGGTTCCAAATAAAGTTCTTGAAATTTGTTTGAATTGTAAAGAAATTCCACAGCAAACATACAACATTTTCTTCCAGTATTGTCAAGATAAATGGATGTATAAGGCCTGTGGCGAAATTACAAAAACAATTAAAGAAATTGAAGAAGGTAAATTCTAATGTCAATGTTTAGTAATAACTATTTGAAGGGTGACTTTATGCCAAAACATCCTGAGAAGTGCCTAAATTACAATGGCAAAGTAGAAGGACACCCTGTTACATTCCGTTCCAGTTATGAAAAGATTATGGCTAATTGGTTAGACCTTAATAACAACATTTTGGAATGGGGGTCGGAAATTGTAGAAATTCCTTATTATTCCCAAATTGATGGAAAGACCCACAAATACATTACAGACTTTATGTTCACTTGTAAGAATAAGCAAGGTAAGATTGAGAAATGGCTAATTGAAGTTAAGCCAAAATCACAAGTTCCACAATTAAACGAATGTGGGCAAATTATGTTCCCAAAACTTCAACCAACAAATAAGGGCAAATTAAACCAAAAACGAATAGAAAGATGGCAAGAGTATTGTAATGTCCTTAAGAAAAACAAAGAAAAGTGGGATATGGCTAAGGAATGGTGCAGGAAGAATGGATACTGTTTTAAAGTAGTAACTGAGGAGGAGTTAGGTCTGACAAATAAATAAAATATGGGCAACAGGAGGATTTTATGTCAGACGAAGAATACGAAAAGTTAAAACAGTATATGGCTGACCAAATTAAAGAAATTGAGTTATATAAATGGCTAGAAAGTGAAAAAGCAAACCGAGATTTGGGTGAAGAAGCCATAAAAGATTGGATTGAGAAACATGCTGCAGAGTTCCGTGAACGCTGGGAAAAAGAACATAAAAGTTATAAATAGTATATAAAATAACACGAGGTTTAATATGGCAGATTTTAAGAAATTATTTAACGAACAATGTTCTGCTCCCGTAGACTGTAATGTACTTGAAGAAAGTGTTGGAACAATGAAGAAACAGCACATGTATATTTCAGGTCCATTCTTACAAGCAGAAGATAGAAACCGTAATGGTAGAATTTATCCACAGAAAATCATTGAGAGAGAAGTAAAACTTTTCAACCAGTTGATTGAATCCCACGAAGCTCTCGGTGAATTAGACCACCCTGATTATGCTGAAATCAAATCTAAAGCATCTGCAATTCGTATTACAGAACTTGCTATGGATAAGAATTTGGCTTTGGGTAAGGCCCTTGTTCTTGATACCCGTAATGGTAAGGAACTCCAGGCATTGCTTGAAGGTGGTTGTAAGATGGGTGTTTCTTCCCGTGGTACTGGTAATCTTCTTGAAGGTAACATTGTAGCCGACGATTATCACATGGTTACTATTGACGCAGTTTATATGCCTTCTGCTCAGGTTGCCTATTGCGATGCTATGTATGAATCTGTACAAAGAACTACCGAATGGGTATTGAACGAATCTTTGGGCTTGTATGTTGAGAGAGAAGCCGAAAACAATGCTGACAAGATGGTAAATGGTATTCAGGTTACTTCTCCACAGAAAGCTGAACAAATAGTTCGTGCTACCGAAGAATTTAACAAGAAGATTGACCGAAAGGGTTCAAGAGAAATCAAGAAAGCCTTTGCCGAATGGTTCAAGACACTTTAATTTTTGTATGGAGAACAATATGTACGGTGATTGGAGAAAAGATTGTTGGTATCTAGTTGGTATTGATGAAGAAGGCGATTGGACTTTCTATATCAAAGACAAATTTGGCATTACTGATTTTAAAGAACATGCTACCTGTTTTAAAAGTCCATTAGAAGCAAAAGCAGCTAAAGCATGGCTTGAATCAGAATTAGAGAAGCTCGGTTATCCAGAGGATGAGAATGTAAATTCTGTTGAAAAATGGATTGTAGCATACTATGATGAGAAATCTGGATGTTTATTTGATGCTGTTACTGACAAGTATTTATTTAATTACGATGGTAAAGATGAACCTGAAGAATTAGAAGAAGCAACTTCATTATTGGAAAGCGCTGGCTACAGAGTTGTTCGCAATGAAGTACTGAATGAAGCCATAAACAATCCTGATGACCCCGCAACAAATAAACAGTTATGGGCATTGTTCTGTATCTACAAGAAAGACTTCCGTAATCAGGGCTTGACAAAGGGTGAAGCTAGTGAACTCATTAAGAAGGGTGCTAATGAAAGACCTGCTAAATCTTCTGGCAAATCTTTGGATGCTAAAATTTGTGAACACATTGAAACAGTCTTAAAACCAAAACTTGACAAGAAAATGGAAGCTGCTTTTGGTAACCAGTCTGTTGTTGGTGATGCCGACTTGGAAGGTAATTTAATTCCTGGTCGCAAGAGATACAAATTCTTCGGTGGTGGTTGTGGTTTCGCTTGGATAAAGTATGACAAGCGTAATAAGAAACTCGGTGAAGTAACCGACAGATATATTGACATCTACAAAGACAAATACTGGGATAAGTATTGTAAAGAATACATTAGAAAGTTCAAAGAAAAAGAAATGGGTGCTGTTCTCTCACAAGATTTGGATGTTCAATACACAATTAAACAAGCGGCACTTGATTTTGCTGAATCTATCGGTATTAACATAGGTAAAGCTTATGTAGATGGGAGATTAGACTAATGATAAATGAAAACACAACATTCAAACAATACCTTAGAGAATCCGGCTACTCTTTAATGCAGTATCAGGAAGAAGTTTATAATACTTGTTTGGCAAAAAGTTCCAAATATAAAAACATTGACCTTTATTTTCAGGATGAAATAGAACAAGGTTTTAATGATAATGCTTCCATTGAAGATACTGCTAATACAATTTGCGAAAAATTTGATGATTTCTTTGATAAGACAAATGTTGAAGAAGAAGACGAAGAATACACTCCTGAACAATTACAAGCTTTTGCCGATTATCCACAGGATAGTTTTGACGAAGATGTAAATGAAAGTACAGAAACTGAAACTAAAGACGATGGAATGTCTGATGGTGAATCCTATACTCAGTGGAAAGAAAATGTCTTTAAGTATCTTGACAAACGAATTGAAACTGATAAGATAAAAGAATTGGGTACTTATATTAAGGACTTTATTAAACAGGAATATGACAATGGAGAACCTTCTTGGTTTAATGTTGCCGAAAGTGTAGTAAACTATGCTAGAACAAATTACCCACAGGCAGTAAAACCTCGAGAAAGTAATGCTTTCTCTATTACAGAAAATAAAGTAAATGAAGCTCGTTTATCAAATAAACAAAAAGCATTAGCCGAATTAGAAGAATACTTTGGTATATCTGCTGATGGTGATACAATTTATACTGATGGTATTACAAGAGATGATGAAATTGAAATCGGCAATATCTGTGCTAAGTATAATGTTGATTTTGCTTTAGGTTCAAAACACGTTACTGTTGGATAATACATAATCTAATTAGACTGACACAATAACTAAGTTCAAAATTTTTAAAAATGTTTATTATACATAAACTATTATTCTAAATTTAACATACCAAAAACAAATTTGTGAGGTGAAATAATATGATAGATAGAGATACATTAAGAACTGCTCGTAGAACAGTTGAAAGAAATGGTTATACAGTCCTTCCACCTAGAGATAGAGATGAAAGAGATTTGAACCGTTTCCGCACCCGTAGAGAAGTGGAAAAAGAAGGTAACGATGATTATCGCCCAGCTCGTCCAGCACCACGATTCCGTGATACTGTAGCAGAAGACGAACAACCACGCCGCTTTAAGCCACTCCGCCAGCGTGAATATGACGATGATGATTATGAGCCGAGAAGAACAGCTCGTTCTTCTCGTAAGGTTGAAGATGACTATGATGACGAACCACGTCGTCCAGCTCAGCGTCCAACCCGTTCTTATCGTGAAGATGATTACGATTATGAACCACGCAGACCTGCTCGTCCAGCTCGTAGAGAAATGAACGATGACGAAAAGTTGGGTGCAGCTATTCGTACAGCAGAAGAAAATGGATTTACTATTCGTAAGATGTCAAAACTTGACCAGGCTAAACAAGTAGCCCGTGACAATGGTTTTGAAGTTCGTAGAGCAGATGACGATGACGATGCTCCACGTAGACCAACTCGTCGCCCTGTTGATGCCACAGTAGATGGTGGTAACGATAGACCTGCCCGTACCGTTCCAGGACGTGCCCAGAGACCATTGGTTCGCCCAAAGACAAACCCAAATGTCAATGATGGTATTCGCACACGTACTGCGCCAGACACGGAGATTAAGGGTAATGTAGATAATACAGCTACCCAAACACAGGAACCAGCTCCAGCTGCAGCTACAACAGAAACTCCTGCTGAACCACCAAAGAAGCCAACATACGCAGACGATTTTATGGACCGTGCTGCTCGTTTCTTCGGCGAAGACGAATAATAAGTTCAAATAAACTAATAAAAAATTGAAAGGACCCTCGCAAGTGGGTCCTTTTTCTATATTTGGTAAAATTATAAATACTAATACCAATTTAGAGAAAAACAAAAATTTGATTTGAGTTTATTAAGTAGGTTATAAAAAGAGGTTATATGAAAATAAGAAAGCGTAATGGTTCGGAAGTTACTTTCAACCGACAGAATATCGTAGAGGCTATATCAAGAGCGAATGAAAAAGTTAGAATTGACGAAAGACTAACTGTTCAGGAAATCAAAGATATAGCCAAAGCTATTGAAGATACTTGTAAAGTTTCACCTGTTGCTATTGGATATAAAGACATCCAAAAGATGGTAGAAACCGCAATTATGAAAGCTGGTAAATACGAAGTCGCTACTGAATATATTACATTCCGTTATCAAAAGGCACTTGAAGAAAGAAAGAACACTATTGATGACCGAGTATTGTCATTGTTGAATGGTGAAAACGAAGACATCCAACAGGAAAATGCTAATAAGAATCCTAACATTGTAAGCACAATGCGTGATTATATGGCTGGCGAAGTTTCTAAGGATATATCCCAGCGTTATTTAATTCCAAGCGACATTTACGATGCTCACAAAGAAGGTATTATCCATTTTCACGATATGGACTACTTCGCTATGCCAATCCACAACTGCTGCTTGATTAACTTGGATGATATGCTTCAAAATGGTACTATCATTTCCGGTACACAAATTGACAAACCACACACATTTAGAAATGCTTGTAACATCGCTTCTCAAATTGTAGCACAAGTTGCAAGTTCTCAGTATGGTGGTCAGACTATCACAGCATCTCATTTGTCTAAGTTCATCAATGTAGCAAGAGAATACTTCAAGAAAGAATACCCAACATTGACTGATGCCCAAATTGAAGACTTGGTTAAGAAGGACATTCGTGATGGTGTTCAAACTCTCCAGTATCAAATCCTCACATTACAGACCACTAACGGTCAAACTCCTTTCGTTTCTGTTTGCTTGTATTTGAATGAAGCAGAAAATGAAGAAGAAAAAGAAAATCTTGCTTTGGTAATTGAAGAAATCCTCAAGCAGAGAATCAAAGGTGTTAAGAACGAAAATGGTCAGTACTATGCTAACCCATTCCCAAAACTCTTGTATGTACTTGAAGAAGATAACATTCACGAAGGCGACAAGTATTATTACTTAACTAAACTTGCTGCTGAATGTACAACAAAGAGAATGGTTCCAGACTACATTTCCGAAAAGGTTATGAAGAAACTTAAGGTCAGTAAGAAGGGTGAAGAAGGCGATTGTTATCCTTGTATGGGTTGCCGTTCATTCTTGACTCCATATCGTGACCCTAAGACAAAGAAGCCAAAGTATTACGGTAGATTTAACCAGGGTGTTGTTACCATTAACTTGCCAGATGTTGCTCTCAGTGCTAAAGGAGATATGGAAAAGTTCTGGTGGATTTTGGAACAACGTTTGGAATTGTGCCATAGAGCATTGAGACTTCGTCACGAACACTTGCGTGGTGTTAAGTCCGACGTAGCCCCTATCCTTTGGCAGAATGGTGCTTTCGCTCGCTTGAAGAAGGGTGAAACCATTGACAAGTTACTTTATAATGGCTACTCAACAATTTCACTTGGTTATGCTGGCCTTTACGAAACAGTTAAGGTTTTGATTGGTAAGTCCATTACTGACGATGAAGGTATGGAACTCGGCAAGAAGATTATGCAGAAACTTAATGACAAGTGCCGCGATTGGAAGACTGTAGAAAAGATTGACTACTCTGTTTATGGAACACCTATTGAAAACACCACAGAAAAGTTCGCTAAGTGTCTCCAGCGTAGATTCGGTACTATTCCTGGTATCACAGACAGAAACTATGTAACCAACAGCTACCACGTTCCAGTCTTTGAAAAGATTGATGCTTTCAAGAAGATTGACATTGAAGCAGAATTACAGAAACTTTCTCCAGGTGGTGCTATTTCTTACATTGAAACTCCAAATATGGAAAACAATGTTGATGCTATCTTGTCAGTAATCAAGTACATTTATGACAACATTATGTACTGCGAAATTAACGCAGAACTTGATTGGTGTCACTGTTGTGGTTCCACAGGCACAATTAAGATGATTCGTAATGAAGATGGTAAATTCATTTGGCATTGTGAACAATGTGGTAATGAAGACATTAGCAGAATGAACGTCGTGCGTAGAATCTGTGGATATTTAGGTTCAGCTAATGCGATGAGCCAAGGCCGTATGGGTGATATACATGACCGAGTCAAACATATCTAAAGGACAGCACAGTTTCTAATCCTGTGTTGAAGGGGTGTTCCCGCACCCCTTCTTACTTTATAAATAGTTTAGACCAACGGGAATTGGTCTTTAAATAAATGGAGATTAGATATGATTTGTAAAATTTGTGGCAAAGAGTGCTGCGATAAATTAAATAGTTTTGGGTATCATTTAAGTATGACCCATAAAATAAAATATAAAAATTATTATGACAAGTATCTTAAAAAAGATAATGAAGGTATTTGTCCTATTTGTGGAAAACCTACTTCTTGGAGAGGCAATCACTATTTAATATGTTGTTCAAATAGATGTGGAACGATATATTCGCAGGATAAGCGTGAACAAACTATGATTAAAAGATATGGTGGTAAAACCACATTGGAATCGCCATCATTATCTAAAACAATGCGAAAAACTTGTAAAGATTTATATGATGATGAAAATCCAGGTAGATATGGTGGTGAACTATTTGAAAATGCGATGTTAGAAAAATATGGTGTTAAATCTTTTCTTGAAACTTATACAGACGAACAGAAAACTGAATACGGCAGAATGGGTCATACAAAAGAAGCGGAAGAAAAATATAAACAAACTATGAAATATACTTATGGTTGTGAACATCCAATGTTAGACCACGAAACTTTCAAGAAAATGAGAAGAAAATATAAGTATGATAATTTAACTTTTGATTCAAAATGGGAGATAGTTTATTATATTTGGCTAAAAGACCATAATATAACTTTTGATTACCAACCTGATATATGTTATGATTTTGATTTTAATGGAAAAACTTTTCATTATAGACCAGATTTTAAAATTGGTGATGAAATAATAGAAATAAAAGGACTACAATTTTTTGAAAATAAAAATCCAAATGGTAAAATGTTATGCCCATATAAAAAGAAAACTGATACTGTTGAAATAATACAAGAAAGGAATAATTTGTATGAAGCAAAACATCAGTGTATGATTAAGAATAATGTAAAAATCATAACAGATTGTAGTTTATATGAGAAATATGTAAATGAAACTTATGGTAAATCGTATATAAATGAATTTAACAGGAAATAATATGAAATACGGAAATATAAAATTTATAGATAGTGCTGATGGTGTTGGTGTAAGGGTTTCTTTATTCGTATCTGGCTGTCGCAACCATTGTAAAGGTTGTTTCAATGAAGCAACTTGGGACTTTAATTATGGCGAAGAATTTACTCCAATTCAGGAGAATGAAATTATTGAAGCGTGTAAGAAATCATACATTTCAGGTCTAACTATTCTTGGAGGCGAACCTATGGAAGAAGAAAACCAAACTGCACTATTACCATTTATTAAGAAGTTCAAGGAAGAATGTCCTGACAAAACATTGTGGATGTTTACAGGATATGTTTACGAAAAGGACTTGGTAAATGGTGGCAAGAAATGTTTAGAAAATGTTACAAACGAGATACTAGACGCAGTTGATGTTTTGGTGGATGGTCCTTTCATTTTGGAACAGAAAGATTTGACCTTAGCATTTAGAGGTTCCAGGAATCAACGATTACTGACCAGAGAAGACAGAAAATCCTTAGTTGGGTAAACATACTAACAACCTATAAACCGAGCTGCCTGGGGTGTTTCCTGGGCAGCTTTCGCATTCCATAAATATACTATGGATATAAACGAATTGAGAGATAAATGGCAGGAGTTTTTGGCAACAAGTATATCTGCGAAATATGGGACTGTCAATAAAGACGAATTAGCCAAACAGATAGAAGAATTTGACCGATTTTGGGAGGAATACAAAAATGAACAATCCCGAAATAGAACAGGAAATCCTGGAGAAACTGAAGAAACTAGGATTTAAATGTATTCTAGGTGGCAAACGATACTCGGGAAATGACGAATACCATAACTGGTATATGGTGGGTCTGAATGATACTGCCATTTTTGGCGAGTTGGAATTTTCCGCAAATCCTATATGGCGAATAAATTGGTGGCACGAAGGAAAGTATCATAGAGATACTGGTTTTATCTTGACTGGTTTTAATCGTTTCATTAACCACATTTATGACGATTGTATTCCTGGTTTCAAACACAAGAAACTAGACGAAAAACTAAAAGAGATGAACGAAGATTTTATCTAAACTTAGCAGAAAGTCATAAATAGTAGTAGAGAGGTTTTTAAATGCTAGTAAGTGGTGGAAAAATAATTGCTATTGATGGTGTTAATACAACCAGTGCCACATTGTCTGGTGATGGTGTATTCACTCCACTGGGTGTTAATACAGATAATGTTGCTACAAAGAAATTCGTTACAGACAATTTGAATACTGTTAGTTCTAAACTAACAAATACAGATAATTATTTGTCTGCCGCTATTGATTATGTATCTGCTAATGCTGGTAAAACATATAAACCAGGTGCTGGTATTGAGATTGACAATAATAATGTTGTTAGTATCAGTTCAGATTATATTGATGCCATTACAAGTGTAAGTGCTATTAAAGGCACAATAATTAGTGGTGATAGTAATTTTAATATTACATCGGCTAATAGTGGCAATAATATATTATGGAATTTGGAATTGACTTCTCAACCAGTTGTAACAGATACAACATTGAGTGGCTATAATGGTATTATTGCCAGAAAAGATTCTACTGTTTCTAGTCAGTGGAATGTTGGACTTGATGGTACATATAAATCTGCCATTGAACAAGTTAGTGGAAAACTTGATAAATCCGACAGTGCTAAATTCTATCCAATAACAAATCCAAGTGGATTTATCACTGGTATTCCTACAAGTTCTAATTGGGATAGTGTTTATTCAACTGTAAACACTAACAGTGGAACTTGGAAAGATGTTACTTCTAAAGCAGACCAGACAGATTTGGAAACATTGAGTAGTAATGTTGAACATATAAGTGCTGATGTAGAAACAATTAGTTCTAACTTAGACAATAAATTAAATAAAAATGATTTTACCGCTTGGTCTGCTAACATTGATACAGCATTTTATTCTGCTGGTGAAGGTCTAGCATTAAATAATCACACATTCTCAATTAGTGCTAAGTATCTTTCTGCTAATGCACTTGACAATTTAAGTGGTAATTGGAACAGTGTTTATGATACTGTATCTTCTAACAGTGCTAATTGGAATAATCTAACTGCTATCAATACATTTAGTTCTATTGGTGGTGTTTCAGCTAGAAATAGTGCTGACGAATTATTGTTTGAACCAGGCGATAATGTTTCTATCACTACAGCTAATAATACCATAACTTTCTCTGCTAAAGATACAACTTATGACGAAAATGATTTTATTAGTGCTTCTCATTTAGATAACATTGGAAGTGTAAGTTCTAATGTAACAAGCAACTCTGCTGATTGGACATCCGCAGCTAGAGCATTAGAAGCTAGTGCTGATAAATGGAACACAACACACGAACAATTCAACACAAGTTCTGTAAAATGGAATGAACTTTATGACGAATATCAAGTTAGTTCTAAACTATGGAATGATACCACAGATGCAGTAAACACATTTAGTGGTGATTGGAATGAAGTTTCTGCTAAAGCAAATTCTGATGATTTGGAAGAATTGAGTGGTAAGGTTAAAACACTCAGTGGCGAATTAAAAACAGCTAGTGCTTTCATTGAAGACCAAATTGATGTTTTGTCCGGTGCTATTGATGGTATAAACTATGATTTGAATTTCATTAGTGGCACAGTTGATAAAAAACTAGATATAAGTGCATTTGATAGTTATTCTGCAAATGTTAGTGCTGAATTTTCTGCTACTTCTGCTTGGGCACTTGATACATTCTTCAAAACCAGCGAATACTTCTACGCTGTTTCAGGCACAGATAGTTCTTCTGAATATTTTAATTGGTCAGGAGATACATTGAGTGCAAGCTGGAAGGTCAAGCATTTTAATCTATCGTTCAATTATGCCGTAAAGCCAGTTAGTGCTTGTCCTGATTTTATATATCGTTCACAAATGCAAGTTGGAAATACAATTATTGATGATAGACATTATATAGAAGGCTATTCAGATACAGTAAACTACAATGTCAGCTATAACATATATAACGCCGACAATAAAACCTATAAGTTTACATTTAGTGCAGACGATAAGTTAAATCTTGAAAATCTTCATATCAGTTGTATCGGTTTTATTAACCCAAGAACTTTGAACGGAAACCTAGGATTTGTAGAAGACGGTACTTCCGGTAATTTTGTTGATAGTCAGGGTAATAAGTTTATATTCGTAGAAAAATTGCCAGTAGGATAAGGAATTTAACATGAAAGCAAGAGATTCAATTTATAACGTCGGAAATGACTACCCACAATTTATTAGTATATACTATAATCCGACACCAACTCCGCCTGAACCTACACCTCCGGAACCGACACCGCCTGAACCTATTCCTGTGAGTGGAGAATTTATTTATGTAGAGAACGGAATTTCGGGTAGGATAGTAGATGATAAAGGGAACACTATTGTTTATAAAGAATATTTGAATCAATAAACACACAAAATTATAAATAATATAAAAATAGGAGAATGTATGGATAAAAGATTTTCAGAATTAACGAACAATGCTACCGACTTCGCTAATGACGACGTTATTGCTCTTGATGGTGAAACTAATGGTACCAGAAAGATGAGTGGCTCTACATTGAAGAGTATAATGAAGGATAATACTTTAGCTACTACGGACAATAATGCTTATATGGTGTCTAATGGAGATGTAGTTAGAATTAAAGACTTGACTACTGCTATAAATGATTTCCGTAGTGGCGACGTAATACCCGTGGACGGAACGGATGGTACTGCAAAAATGTCGTATGAAAATTTGCTGAAAGTGACTGCGGGTATTCCTCTTGCAGAAATTACCGATTTGCGTGGAATTGAACCTTATGCGGGAGATCTTACGGCACTTTCGTCCGACCCTAGTGCTGACCCTAGCGTGTGGTACTTTAATTCGGACTCCTCTGCATCTACGTATAGACGTATAATGTACTACGATGCGGTAAATGGCGCGTGGAGGTATTGTGTAAACAACTTAAAAATAGACGATGTAAAGACGTTTATTGCCATAAGAAATAATGCTATTTCTAGTATAATGGATGACTTGTTTACTGGAAGAAAGCCTGCACCGATTGCGTATTCCGGTGGCATTACTGTCATTACAGCGGACTCTAGTGCTGACAAGGAAAAAGTATATTATGATAACGTAAACCCACCGTATCGTTTAATGTATTGGGATGAACAACTTGGCGTGTGGTCATACGTTGGAAACTATAACAAGAACCATTCATTAAGTCTTGCTGGTATTGTCGGTGCTGAACCTTACTATGGTGGGCTCACATCGCTGAATGCAGATGCAGACGCGGATAAGTCTAAAATCTACCTGTTGAGTGTAAACTACAAGTTCGCCGTATATGACTCGGATAGTTCTTCGTGGGTGTACTACGATGCCATCTTCACACTTGAAAAGATGGTAAAATCGCTTTCAAAAATTTTCGGATTTGAGGTGTTCAATGGTAGTGATGCCGAACTTGCAAATGCGTCTTATAACGGCGACAAGAGCAAGATTTATCTTTCTTTGAAAGACAGCAACCCGTACGAGTTGTGGAAGTATGGAAGGTTTGTATTTTGGTCGCCTTACTTTAATTCGTGGCAGGTGTCCGATGTTGGTATAAGCGATGTAATCGCTAATTACTACAAGATAACTGGAGCAGAGCCGTACTATAAGGGCGGTTTGACCGTCTTGAAGGCTGACCCGGATGCAGATACGTCAAAGACCTACTTTGTTATAACTCCTGGCGGAAACTACCTGAAGAAAATGGTGTACGACTCCGTCAATTCAACGTGGGTATATACCGACAAGATAAACCTTGATGTGAACGGCTCGTTGCTTTCCATCATTTCTGGAATCGTAGGAGCGAAGGCTTACTTTGGCTCGTTACTTACACTTTCTTCGGATACTACCGCAGATACAACGAAGGTGTATTTCTGCGCCCTCGCCTCGTCTGCCGACTACCTCAAGATATTCGTATATGATGCTGCCACATCTTCCTGGACTTATGGCGGGAGTATTTCGGATTTTATAAACAAGAGCGACGAATCGTTCAACATTGAAAATGAAAAGGTGCGTGCATACCTTGATAATACTGCGTATGACAACACCGACTACACGTACACCGAGGTGCTGAAGTACGCCGCCAACAACTATGACAAGCCGAACGGATTTTCTGTAAATTGGGAATTTGCTGGGACTTGCGACTCGTTCAACGTGAAGGTTTCGCTGACTGGCGACTTTGCCGATGGAAAGACGTACACATACAATGTTGTGAATACTGCTAGAAGTTTTGTTGTTAAAAATCTTGACCCGTCAAAGGTGGCTGGTGTAAAGGTTTCTTCCGTCACTGGCGGTGTAGAATCGGTTGTAACTTCAAAGGCTATTCCCTGCGAAGGACGAGTGCGAATGCTCGATGTAGATGGCATCCGTAATGTGCGAGATATTGGTGGATGGGACTGCGGGAACGGAAAGCGAATCAAGTACGGCAAGTTTTTCCGTGGTAGTGCGATTGACGAGAGTGGCAGCACAATTACATCTGCGGGAAAGGCCGTACTTTACAATTTGAACGGAGTGCGTGCAGAGATTGACTTGCGCTCCACCGCTTCGCCCACCACCTCCGACATTGGTGCATCTTGTGTAAAGTATTCTATCACTGGCTATTCTTACATCAATGGTTTCAACAATACGAGCGATGCGTACAACGTATTTAGCCGAGTGTTTACCGAAATCGCAAGCGGACATCCTATCTATATGCACTGCTCCGGCGGATGTGACCGCACGGCTTTTTATGTGTGTATGCTTGAAGGATTACTCGGTGTTTCGGAAAATGACATTACTAAAGACTTTGAACTATCAAGTTTTATGGATAAGGCTTATTCCAACAACTACCGCAGATACCGCAGTATGGGTGTTGAATACTCTAATAGAGACTGGCTTGGCCTTATCACACTCATCAAGGGCTTAACAGGTGGCACTTGGGTCGAAAAGTTTGATACATATTTTACTAGCCTCGGATTTACGCAGTCCGATATTGATGCGGTGCGTAATGCCATGTTGGAGTAATGGACTAATCGTTGCCACCCGCTGCCGTAGCCTGCAAAATGGGCTTAAAAGCCCAGCAGCTGACTAATAACCAAGTTTACTGAACAAGGAGGACTCCCCTATGCCTTACAATAGACAAATACCTGATGCACCCATGCAGGGTCTATGTTGCCTATGTTCATTGGTTTAGGGAGTCTCCCCCAACTAGAATGGAATGCTTTTAACTAAATCACTTTTTATTTAAGGAGAACTTTACAATGTCTTTCAAAATCAAAACACATACTAGCGAGTCCGCAGATTCCGTGTTTGCCGACCGAAAAAAGGAAGTGCTTGCATGAAATAGTGGGCAAGTTTCAACAGCAACTGACTTTTAATAGTTGTAAAATAAATTAAAGCCATCTATACAATTAGATGGCTTTTCTATTATATTGTCAATTATAATAAAGTTCATAAATATATTGTGAATAATATATTAAGAGGTTTATAAATGGCAATACAAAAGCACAATACTTATTATGACACAACAAAGCCTAATTCAGGAATATATTGTTATGATGAAAATGGTAATCATAAAGAAGTATTAACCAAAAACGATTTAAATGCCATTTCTAGTATTAGTTCTATTAATGATAAAGTAACCGCTCTATCAGGTAAAACTGTAAGTGAAATTAAATCTACTGATACAGTTACTGCTACACCACATACTGCACCAGATGGCACAATTTATTATGAATTATCAGTAGATGAAGTAGCTGTACCTGATATTTCTGGTTACAATGGAATTAGTGCTAGATACAATGAAGAAACTAACCAATATGAAGTTGGTTTCAAAGAAAACGATTATGCTTACTTGTTTGGTCATTATGGAAACAATAGTACATTAACAGATGGTACAATTCTTAAATTGGATAGTAACAACTATTACAAGATTACCATAGATGAAGATGGTTATATAACATTACCACAAACTACAAATAAATTTACATTTTGTATTAACGAATATATTGATGATAACACTAACCAGAACCACGAATTTCTATTAAACAAATTAGTGTTGTCCGCTAAAAACAGTGACTCTATTGTTGCTTCACAGAATTACTATCCATCAGAAGTTGGTAGTAGTAATGTTACATTAGCCTTGACTATTGACAATAGTATTTCACCAAAAGAATATTGTATTGTTTATAAAGGTAGTGATGTTCCAACGAACAAACTACACATTGAAGCTAGTATTCTTGAAGAAGTAAGAAGTTTAGATAGTTCTCGCGGTGAAGTAGATGGTTATACTGGTAGAGAACCAATTAGAGTAATTCAAAATTCAAGAATTGTTGAATTACTTTATGATGAAGATGTATTTACACTTAAAGAAGATGCTTCATTAGGTGCTAAAAAATTGACTATTGAATCACAGGGTGGTGAAGTTGTTAATAAGGAAACCTTTGATAAATTGTTGAACACTATTAACGGTCGTATTACTGAAACTATCCCATTCGGTGCTTTAAACCAAGTTGGTTCAATGGCTGGTGCGAAACAATATGCTTATTTGTTTAGACCAACTATTGAATATGATATGACACAAGATACTGTAGCATATATGTTCGGTGGTAATTATGACGATTCACAAAGAGTAGCGGTTGCAGTATATGATTCTTCAAAAACATCTGATAACTTAATTTGGCGTTCAGATTATCCATTACTTAATGTAGGTAGTGGTGGTGAACATACAATGCAAGCACATCCAAGCAGTCCATCTGGAACAATTTATCCTGATCACTTATATTATATTGCTGTTAGAATAGACAAAAATGGTGGTGGTGGTAGCTGGAACAATGTTCTTGGTGTACCTATTACAAACAATACTGATGTTGGTAATTTGCGTGTATGGCTTGGTTATGGTTTCACCGGTGGAGATAATCTTGATTTCCCAAATTCAATAAACTTTAATACACAAGGTTCACTTGGTAATTTTGGTGGTTTGAAACCTTATGTTGGTTTTAGAACAAACATACCTAATGATTAAGAGGATATATGTTAATTAGTTATAACAAAGAAAAAATAGGACAAAATTATAATGATGCTTTTTTCGCAAAGCATTATGAGTTATATAATGCAGCTAATCATATATCTGGTCTAGACTGGAATTATTTAATCGCACCTTATTTGGATAGAGATTTACACGAAAAACTTTTAGCTGTAACATTAACAGATATGCAGCCAATTATTACAGAAATTACCAGTATTCTTTCACTTATTCGTAGTGGTTATTTTTACACAGCATCTTTGATACTATCACAGTTAGATGTTTCATATAGTACAACATTGAGCGAAATAAAAGTATGGTTATTGAAATCACTAAAAGAAGCAGACGATACGGAGGATAATTAATGTCAGTTGAAAATATAAAGAACCCTAGTGTTACAGAAGACGCATTAGCCTTAGGTCTGGATTCTTCAGGTTATATAGTTTCAATTAGTGGGCATTACCTAGCTGGTGGTAGTGGAGGTGGCAGCATTTCTTATAGTGGTAGAAATGGTGTTAGTATAAATGGTTCATATATTGAACTTGAAACTACTGCAAAGAATGCTGTAGATGCTATTGCTGGAATTACTACTGATGTCGGAACATTAAAAACTGCTAGTGCCGGTTGGGATAAAGTAAGTGCTAAATTAGACACTTCTGCTTTTAGTACAGTTAGTAGTAATTTCGTAAATAAGAATGATTTGAATAGTTATGCTACAAAGAGTGACTTAGAAACTACAAGTGGAGAATTATTGACTACAGCACAATATAAATCTGATATGGAAGACTACTTAACAAAGAGTGAAGCTAGTACAACATATCAACCAACAGGTAACTATCTTGTTGCTAATGATATAACTGGTAAATTGGATAAATCCATTTATTCAAATGCAAGTGGTAATTGGGAAGCATCTTATAATGTTTTGACTGCATATAGTGCAGCAGGAACTTGGTTGACTGCTCACCAATCTTTAACAAACTATTATACAAAAGATGAAACAAGTGGTGCAGGTGAGTTATCTACTGAATTTGCTAAGTATCTTACAACAGCACAATATAATACAGATAGTGCTACATTCGCATTAAAATCCGATTTGAATGGATTAGTTAATAGTGCTAGTGTAACTACAAATGATAATTATGTAATGACTAACTCCGGTTGGAAAGTATTAACTCTTCCAGGTGGTGGAATGACACAAGTTTATCACGATACCACATTAACAGGTGATGGTAATACTAATGATAATCAACTTGGTGTAAAATGGGAAACATTAAGTAGTAATACTATTGCTTATTCAAATTCTGCATTTAATTTAACTAATGGAACTTCTGTTTCTAGTTTTGACCAAATTTCTGCTGCTATTGATAGTAGATATTCAAAAACTGCAAGTGATAATAGATATTTACAAAAATCATTAGATGATACACTTACTGGTGATGGAAAAGATTCTTCACATAAATTAGGTGTTGCTTGGTCTGCATTAAGTGGTAATACTATTGCTTCGGCCGAAAAAGCTGGTGAAGCACAAGGTTTTAGATGGGGAGATAATACATATCAAGATACATCTGCTGCACTTACTAATTTGTGGAATGCAAAAAATCATGTTACTTTACAGACTGCTAATAATATACTAACAGTAGATAATAATGATAATACAAGTGCAACATTGAGTGCTATGAGTTATGTTAATAATACATTGAATAACAGAGCATTCTTGCCACAAAAGGCTTGTGTATGTTTGGAAAGTGAAATAACAACTATGGCAACTTTAGCAAGCGGACAAGGTATGTTATTCTTTGTAGTTTCTGCACATTAGGAATAATTTATGGCTTGGAAAACAGAAGGTAAAATTGGTTATCTTATAGGTACTGGTGGACAAGGCGCAGCTCATTGGGATGCTGAGCGTGTGCTTTATCAAGCACCTAATGTAAATACACAAGAAGAAATTGAAAAAGTATTTTACTTGCCTCCTGGAGGAAATCCAAATACAGATTTACTGCTTGTTTGGAGAAGATACTGGGAAGAAGTTAAACAACTTGTTGCTGGTAATCAAAATGTTGCCATTGAGTATATACCAACACAAGATATATCAGTAACTGATATAGGCATTTTTACAAATGAAAATAGTACAGGTAGAAAACCTCGTATTAAGATTTTTCATGAATGTGGCTTATGTGTTGCATTTGCCAATGGTGATGTACAAACTACAAACCAAGTAGTATATGAATTAAGTGGCTCTAACCACGATGCAGTAATTCAAGCAACTACCCTTAAAGCTGGACAAAAATACTATATCGTTTATTCACACGGTTATGGTAGTGGTAATGATTTCTTCCCTGCATATTTTCAAAACACGAATGGAAATTATAAGGTTTATGAAAATGAACAAGATAATATACAAGTATTTGATATAAGCGAAAATGCTCAATACTTGAAACCTTCAAAATACAAAGGTGTTTTGTCAAATTCTATGGGAATCTTTGCTTTCGCTACTGATGACTGGTTCGTATGGATGGGTTCCACAGAAACAGGTATGACACAAGGACAAGTATATAGAAGAACTGATGTTGGTGAAGGTTGGACTTTTGAAGGTATAATTGGTGACCCTACAAATTATCATACAATTACCAGTAATGATTTGTCTAATTTACTTTCTAAGGACAATGGTGCTGACTTTATTTGGTATGTGGATGCAGTTCCTGGTATGAATCGTGGTGAAATATGGGGAAAGCCTGAAGGATTTAACCCACATTTAGTTGATTTAAGCACATATAGTAATTCGGGTGAAAAAGAGGCTTTTGTTGCGTATAACTTAACACAATATGATGATGTGATGATTTCAAATGGTCAAATTTGGTATAGCAGTGATATAGGTTATACACTTTCTTTGAAAGCAGGATATAAAAGTACAGTCACATCTATGACGCCATTGACTGCAAAGCCAACAAATCCAGTAGACAAAACTCTATATTATCTTATTAGTTCTGAAGCAGGTTATCACATGAATATAGTCTGTGTTTATGAAAATGGCAATTACACGGTCATTGATGATAGAAACATAACCAATTATTTCAATTATGAGTCTTTATCAACGAAATTGGAAAAAATTGGAACTAACCAACAATTACTTGAGGCATTATATAATGGAGATACTACATTCTTAAATGCTACAGTAAATACGGATAAGAAATTTTATCTTAAATTAAATGGAAACGAGGTTTAAAGATGCATTATGCAGTTAATAAAGAAACAAATTTGGTAAAGTATTCTGCTGATAATCTTTACCTATTACAACATATATTTGATTTAAACAAAGATGATATACACAATTATAAAATTTTGGAGGATAGCGGCATGAAAGTTGTTAGCCGAATAGTTTATGTAGATGGTGAATGTATCTACAATTCAAAGTCATTCTGGCTCTCAGACACGCCAGCACAAATACTTGAAAATTATAGTGAACACGAAGTAATAGATTTCTTGGGTAAATCAGTTGATGAACTTCGTTTCAAAATTGAGAAAGACAATAACCAATCAAGATTAGCGACCATTGAAGATAGAGCAGGTGAAGTTTGCTACAACATTGAAGTCGGTAATGAATTTATCGCATTATTCCGTGAAGAATGTATCTTTACAGATTTTGAAACGGTTACGCCATTGGAAATAGCCCAAAAGTTATTAACAGTTATTTCACTTGTTCAAACAGGTTCATTTAGAGAAGCTAAACTTGTTCTAAAGACAATAGAAAATGACGCTTTCTTGACACCTGAAAGAATACAAAAATATGAAGATATGTTAGACTCAGCAGATGCCATTACTTATGCGACACCTGAAGAATTTTTCTACACAGCACAAGAAAATACATAACAAAACTCATAAATATAGTGTAAACTAAATTTGTGATTTTGATGATATGATGTTTATCTTTACTTTAAGGAGAAAAATCATGTCAGTTAGTGTAAAAGGCGAAACAGCCGAAAAATTCAACTGGACTACCAAAGGGGATTTACATACTTTAAAGAACGATGCATCAATAATCTTAATGCTTGATTACCGTGGTGAAAGAAAATATGTAAAATTTTCATTCGCTAAAGGTTTTAAATGTGATGGTCTTTCGGTTCCAAGAATTTTCAGATGGTTTTTGAAATCCTGGGACAATAAAAATGACTTGTATAATCTTGCTGGTGTAGTTCACGATGCGTTATATGGTAATAAGGGCTTTGGTCTATTTACCCGTGACGAATCTGATGCTATTTTCCGTGGATTGTTGAGAGATGCTGGTTGTAATCGTTTCCACGCTTCTACCGCAGACTTCGCTCTTGGAATTGCTGCTAAATGCCATTGGGGAGATGACAACTTAGAGACTGCTAAATATGCCACTTGCGAAGAAATCTAAACAAACTAACCACATTTTTTCTTAAAGGGACCCAAAAGGTCCCTTTTGTTATAAATACTATAAAACAAATTAAATTATGGAGATTTTAAAATGGATTTAAGAGAAGCCAAACAAATTTTGAATAAAAATGGTTATGAACTATTAGACGAAGGCATTTTTCAAGGTATTAAAGACCGATTTGCTGATAGAAAACTAAACAAAGTAAATAAGAAAGTAAATAAAGCAATAAATCGTCTTTCAAAAGAAGGCCAAACTGATATTGGTGGTAGCACTGTTGATGAAAATAAAGAATTTTACAAGGTAGCAACTAAGGATATTCCAAAAGCCCTTCGTGGACTTCGTTGGGGCATTGATGACGAGAAAGCCGAAGAAATTTTAGAGAAATATGGTGATAAATACAAGTTCAACTTCCAATACTATGTAAATAATTGTACTGGAAATGAAACAAAAGAAGCAAACGAAGAAAATGGTTTGGCTTTTGATATAGATGGTTATAAGAAAGGAACATATTACTCTGATATTTACAGAAAGAATTTCTTTGAAGAACTTGAAAAATTAAAAGAAGATGAAGGTATTGATGACTTAGAAGAATTGTTCTATAAATTGAATAAAAAGTAATTTTTTAGTACAAAATAGCATAAAATTGGAAATAGGGACCCAAAAGGTCCCTTTTATTATAAATAACATAAAGAGGTTTATAATGATTAAAGAAGAATTTTACAGTATCGTAGATAATTTGGCTATGCTTAACGAAGAAGCAGAAACTGAAGTAAAATCTGCTGAAGATATGGAAAAAGAAGTTGAGAAAACTAACAAAGAAGTAGCAGATAAAGATGCTACTAGCAAAGAAAGTGGTGAAGATGGAAAGAACCCTCGTGAATTGGTACACGAACTAATCAAACCTCAGGTTGAAATTGCGACTTCTACCATAAATTCCATTAAGGACGCATACGCCGACAACTGTAACAACACTAAGGAACTAAGTTCTATGATTGACCAGATTAAGAACTGGGAAGGAACCATTCGTGGTGCTTGTAGAACGATTGCTGCTACAGTTGAAAATAAGAAAATGATTAAGAGAAACGAAAACGGCAAATATGTTGCTTGGGATGGCAGAGAATTGAAGAAAGTCTGTTCTGGTAAGGCTTACGGTATGATTATCAACGAAGATTCCCGTGACCGTTCCACATTGGACTTGGCAGCTGCCATTATCGTATTCTATAATTCTCTTCAAGGTTAATTTGTTTGGAGTTTATGTATGGCTGATGAAGTAAAGAATGGTTTAAGTGCCGATTCAAGTAGAATAGCAAGTAAATGGAATAGAAATACTGTAGCAGATGGTTCTTGGTTACAGAAATATACATTAAATCCATTAACTGCTAGAGACTACTATTTAGCAAGTGCTATTGATGCGTTAGGTAGTGCTACTGACGATACAACATCAGCATTGAGTGCGGCTATATCGTCTGTAAGCTCAATACACGATGAATATATCAATTATTTGTCTGCTACAATTAGTGGTGATATCAGTGGCTACATTAATTATGTTTCAGGTAGTGTAACTGCTTTAAGTGGTGATTTAAAAACTTCAGCTGATGAATTATTGCGTTTAATTGATGAAGAACATGGTAGAGCGGATGATGCAGAAACAAAAATCAATAATAGACTTGACAATATGGAAGCCGCAACTGATGTTATAAACGTATATGGTTCGTGGGATGATTTCACAGATAATTCAGGTGATTTGTTCACATTATCTGGTATTACAGATAATGATATAATTAAAATTTTAAATGATAAAAATAGTTATCCAAATGAAATGTTCCCAGGTGTACAACCAGTAGCAAGTGGACATCAAACATATTTCAGATGGATAAACTCAGCAATTCCGAAGTCTGCTCATATTAAACCATTAGACCCAACATCAGGTTATTGGAATTTTATTGGTTATGTGGACCCTTATTATACTACAACAGAAATTGACGAATACTTAAATGAATTATCAGCAACAGTATCCGATAATTATTTGTCAGCAAATGAAAATGCAGTTAGTGCTGGAAAAAATATACAAATTATTTACGATGAAAATAAGCCAAAAATTACTATTAACACAAAAGATGATGTAGAATTTAATAATGTAAGCTCTAAAAATGTTTCATCAACAAATGTAACGGCATTAACTGCACAAGGTAACAGTGCTAATTTCACTACCGGTAATTTTACTAATTTGACTTCTACTAATGCTACAGCTACAAACATACAAGGAACACAAGCAAACTATACTAATTTTAGTGGTTCATATCTTACTGGAGTAAATGGTAATAATACCGTTACTACTACAATTTCAGGTCTTATAAATTCAGCATCTGAGATTGGAACTAAATTAAATATATCTGATTTTAATAATTGGTCTGGTTCTACAGCTAGTTTGTTCAGTGGAACTTCTAGAAGTGCTAAATCAGCTAATAGTGCTACAAATGCTTATAGTTCTACAACTGCTTATGCAGCTCAAAATGTAGGTAATGTTGCTAGTGCAGATTTAATTGGTTCAGCACAAAGTGGTAAAGCCGCATATAATGTATTATCTGCAGCTACATTTACAGCAAATGATACAACGGCTAAACTATCGGCTGGGTTTAAACTTATTGCTGGTCAAGGTGTAGACATTCAACATGCCGCTGGTTCTACTGATATAACCATAACAGCAGAAGGAACTACATATTCGGAAGGTGATTATATTTCAACAGCAAATAAAACTATTGCTGTAACTAGGGATTTAATTACATCAGCTAATGCAGGTTCAGCCGCTAGTGCTTGGGTAAATTCTCATTCTGCTGGATTGAATATACAAGGCGGATATGGTATATCTACTGGTACAAATGAAAATGGAAATTTAGTAATTAACATACGAAACAATGGTTGTGATTATGCTGCCTATGGTTTAGCTTTAGGTAAGAATAGTAGTGCTATAGGTGCAGCAAATGGACCTAATGCTTTTGCATTCGGTGATTATTGTTATGCTCACGGGGCAAATGCTTTTGCTGCTGGATGTCATTCAACTGCTGGTAAATTTGCAGTTGCTATGGGTTGGAATAATGTTGCTACTGGTGATTACTCATTAGCATTAGGTTATAATTCAACTGCTGAAAGAGCTTATACAGTCGCTATAGGTCGTGGTTTAAGTGGTACTGCACAAACAACATTAGGAAAATTTAACGAATCAGTTAATGGTGCTCAGCTAATTGTTGGTGATGGGCAAGACCAAGGACATGATGTTACTGCAAGAAAAAACATTTTAGTAATTAAAGACGATAAAGTAAGTGCTGCTGACTTCAGTGCTGGTAATGTAAGTCTTTCTTCATTAACTAATTTTTCCGCATTTGGTAATGGTATTACAAATACAGCAACATTTAATTTGTCTGCAGTAAAATTGAGTGCTGGCCAAGGTATTGGTTTCAAGAATGATACTAATGGTGTATTATCTATTAGTGCTGAAGGTAGAGCTTATACAGGCGAAAACTATGTAAAAGTTGATAACACAACTAAAAAGATTAGTTTGTCAGGTGATTTAGTAAATTCTGCTCAATCAGGACAAAGTGCTTATAATTGGATAACAACAAAGAGTGCTACATTATCTGCTGGCCAAGGTATAAAATTTACATCAGCAGCCACAAACACTTTAGGTATTGGACTAGATACAGATAATTTTTCAGCATCAAACATTAGTGCATTAAATTTCTATATTCCTAGTGCCAATGATGGTGCAAGATCTGTTTCCGAAATATCTTCTAATTCTACTGGTGTCTCAGCACACATAGTAGAAGAGATGGTTAATAAAGTTGTTACAGCATCTTGGCGTTCAATTATTGATGCCGCAAATGCTGCTAATAAATATGTACCATTAACTGCTGAAAAATGTACCATTGGTGATGACAATAATGCTTATGATAATTCTTTGGCACAAGGTTCTAATAATACAGCAGAAAATCAATCATTAGCACAAGGTTGTTTAAATGAAGCACATAGTAATTCATTAGCACAAGGTTCTAATAATAGTGCAAATTCATGTTCATTTGCACAAGGTTATTATAATAGTGCTGCAAGTTATTCTCTTGCATTTGGCACACATTCACAAGCATATCAAGGTGGTTTTGCATTTTCTCCTTATTTATGGGGTACACAAACTAAACCTTCATTAGCCAGTGGTAACTCATTTGCTTTTGGTAATGGTTGTACTGCTGAAATTAATTCTTTTGCTATGGGTTCTAATTGTTCAGCTATTACTGGTGGTTTTGCTTATGGAACTGATTGTACCGCCGCATCAAATAGTATTGCTATGGGTGTAGGTATGGTATCAAAAGCAAAACAAATTTCTTTAGGTTACTATGGTTTAATACAATCAGGAGCAACTAATAATGTAGTTTTCCATGTTGGTTATGGGTTAGGTCCAGAAGACGAAAATAGAAGAGATGTTTTTAGAGTAACAAGTGCAGGTGCTATTGCTAGTTTTAATGCCGGTTATGCTAATCCACAACCAGCTGAAGTTCTATTAACTAATGAATTTTTCCAAGCACCTAGACAATTTGGTAGAAGAATACCAATGCGTTTATCACAAGGTCTTGAAATGGGAAATGGTTTGAATCTTAATATCAAAACTTATCCTGCTGCTTTTACTGCTACACATAATATAATCTTTGGTGATGATGCCGAAGGATATTGTTTTAATATGTGGATTCCTGATACAACTGCATCACAAGAATTTACATTAACAAAAGCTGCTTCTATACATCGTGGTGTATATAGATTATCTATCGGTGTTGATAAAAATTATTCTATTATATTTAAAAACTTTGAACCAAATACAGGTAGTCAATCAAACCATACTGTAATTAAAACGGGTACAAATGTTACTGGTTCTTGGCCTAATGGTGGTACTAATGCTACTTATGATTATTCATCATTTTTCTTGGATAAAGAACAAGCAACATCAAATACATACTTTAATTTTCCAGCTATACCTTGCGATGATGTTATAACATTTATTGTTGATGGTGCAACAAAACAATTTATTATGATTAAAGGGCACAGCTAATCAAATTACCACTGCAAGGACTAAAAGTTAATTCACTAAATTTAACTTGTCCGTTAATTGAATACAAATCAACACGAACAAATTTAAAATCCGAAGCCAATTTCTTAACGATTGGCTTCATTTTTTTATATGTTTCTTTTTCTTTACTTAATAACTTGAATCGCATTGGTTTAATTCCAATGTACATATCAGTATTTTCACAACTAGAATCTGTAAAACAAATAAATTCTTCCAAGTTCTTACCTAATTTCCTACTTAATTGAATATATTTGATTTCACCATTCTCACACCAAAATTGCCAATCTAACAATTTACCTAAATCTGGTTGTACAATAATTCCACGATTTATATTTTCATACTGCCATTCAAATCCACAAATATAAGCATAATTCAAATTTAACCATTCATTCAACTTTGAAATTAGGTAACTTGGGTCATTTCCTTTTTTCTTTTCAAATCGCATATTCCAACCAGACCCGTGATTACATCTAAAAAACCATTTACCATCTGGCAAATGATTAAACATATCCAAAGTGAATTCTGTGTTTATGAAAATATAAGCTGGTTGAATAAGTATATTTTTTAGTTCAGTGTTTAATGCGATTTGATTATGAGCAGCTATTTTATCTGCCCATATTGCTTTTCTTTCGTCTTTATCGTAAATCTTACACCAGTTTATTCTATCTACAATGTTCTGTGGATTTTCCAGATTCACGCTTGGAACATTCTTTTTAGTCCACTCAATCGCATACTGCATTTTATCTTCGGCAAATCTACAGTTGTTATAATCTGTATGATGTAATCCTTTGAGCCATTCTTGTCTGTATTCTTCTTCGGTCATGTAAAATCCTTTTCAGATTTATATAATCTATAATTCAGATTTCTATATTTGAATTCTAAAGATAACATGTTAAAAATTTGTCTTAATTTTTTAATACTATTTATAGGTGTACTCATAAAAGGTTGTGTATAAACAATATAATTATTTTTATTTTGTTCAATAAATCCAACTATTTCAAATTTGAAATTTTCATACAAAATTTCATTCTTTTTTATTTTAAAATTAAATTCATGACACAAGTTTAACAATTTATCGTATCTCATACAAAATCCTGAGATATATTATTTAGTATAATCTCTTGGTTATATTCTTTTATACCATGTTCAACAATTTGTTCTAATAATTTGTGAGTATATATTGAAGAAGAAGTATTTTCAGTTAAAAAGTATAACAAATTAACATCTATATTTTTTCTAATTATTATATCTATTATATGATTAACATTTTCAATAGCAAATCTACTGTTTATATCTTTGTTACAGTTACATATTTTATTTACCAAATTTGTTAAAACTATACGATACTTATTAAAAATTATGATTTTATCTTTCCTATAATAATCTTTATATTTTTCAAGCATCAAAGTCTCCTTCCATCTTTTTAAGTCTATCCAACATTTTTCGGTATTTTATTTTTGGCAAAAAATCAGTATCCATTACTTCACACGCTTCTTCGTAAGTTTCTATTATTAGAACTTTAGTGAAGAATCTAAGCGAAATCCAAGTTAGTTTAGTTTCAAATACAGTACAATTACAAATAGCAATGGCTGTATTCAGTGTAGGTTCGTATATTTTTGAAGGAAGATAAAAATAATTGTTGCTGTAATCTATACCCATTTCAACATTTAAATTATACTTTTCCTTAAATTTCTTAAATTCTTCAGGTGTCATTAGAAATCTTTATCCAAACTTTTAATTCGTTCTCGTTGTATATTTTCTTTAAGTTGTTTGATTTTGTTTGACAAGCGTTCTTGTAAATCTTCTTCTTTAATGTGATTAAGAGTTTCACCTGTAAATGGATATAACCACAAAATACTTCTGTTAATCTTTTTTGTCAATAGGATGTTCCCTATTGCTACTTTATTTTTGAAAACTAAAATATATCCATTATTACAAGGTGTGCGACCTAAACCATATTCGCAGACAATTCTATCAAAATCGGTATATGTCATTTAAAATCTTCCTTAATGTCTTCTAGTTTGTTTTCCAGTTGAGTTTTCTTATATCTTTCAATGAAGTGCTCAAGTTTCAAAGTGAAAGCTATAACATTATCATAAGCATCACATGCACTGAAAAATACAGTGCAACTTTTCATATCATTATTCATCCAATAATTTGCTACATTATTTTGTCTATAATAGATACTTCCGTTGTCACACACAAAGCCATATTCATTACAAATTTCTATCATTTTTTCAATAGTCAAAGACAAATTCATTGGAAATCCTTTTCTATGTTGTTGAGTTTACGCTTCATTTTAAATGCTTTTTCTTTTTGCATAAGTTCATTTACATAGAAATCATAATCTTCTTTTGTGAGATTAAGTGCGATTTGTTTGGGTACAACTATTCTGGCGTGAGGAGCATCTTCTTTATCAACAAATTCAGTTTCGCACCAACCAGCACTTATCTGGTTCATAATTTCGTCAATCCACAAAACATATTCGTGTGGTGTGTACTTTAGCCAGGAACTAACATTCAAATCTCGCCAAGTCTTTCTTGCCATTTCATAATCATATACTTCCATTAGAAATCCTCGCCCATTTTCTGTAATCGTTTTCTTTCTTTGAAATACTTGTTGTATGCTTCGCACCATCTGTCAAACAATGCTCGGCTGGCTAAATCTTCATTTTCGTACATATCAAGATAATACCCGCCCTGGTGCATCTGGTGGTATAAGTAGTACCTCTCACAAAGTTCTAAAATTGTTTTTCCAGATACAACAGCGTCAATACAATTTCTGCTATCAGTAAAAATCTTTAGACTATACATTAGAAATCTTCCTTTAATTTTTTGAGTTTATCTTGCTCTTGTTTGTATCTTAAAATTGCTCTGTAATTCCTACCATTCTCTCTTAATTCTTCAATCGTAAATTCTTTTGCAGGAATACCAGCCGTAACGGCTTGAAGTTCTCTAGTTCTTAAATCGGAAGTCCAATATGCTAATGAACCTTCATCATACCAACTGTAGATGGTTTCATCTGAATCCATAGAGTTATTAGTTTCTATCCAAAATTGTTTATATTCCTCAAAAGTCATTTTCAATGTCCATAAGTTTAAGTTTTTCTTTAATCTCTTTAATTTCTTGCTCAATTTCAATTCGTTCTTCAGTTTTCATAGTTTCTCTAGCCATAGCACCAGTTAAGAAATCTCTGTATTCCAATCTGAGATTGAGTGTTTCCAATCGTATTTGTAAAAGCTGTGCTAAAAAACTATCCATTAAAAATCCTGTTCAATACTATGTCTTTTAAGTTGTTCTTTAATTTGTTTTAATTCTTTCTCAAGTTCTATTTGCTTTTCTGCTGGTAATTTGTTTTTACCTTTTTGTTTAGCCGACTGGGCAAGTACAAATTCAATATGTCGGATTCTATCTTCATAAAGCCATTTGATAAAATCGTAACTATCCATACTTGGACTTGTATCTACTTCAAACATTAAAAATCCTCTTGTAATTTATCCAATCTTCGTTTTTGTTCGTAAAATTTTCTATTTAATGTAGAATTAGAATGTAGCAAATTTCGTGCTTCTTCAGCAGTCATATCTTTCCAGGCTTTTGTATGCTTAGTCCAAACATATTCTTTAAGTTGTTCATTGTACTTGAAAGTTGAAGGTACTAAATCCATAGATGCTAAAATTTGTTCGTATGAATAACCTTCAGTACCATTTGGAAAGAAAATTTTAATATGTTCACTATAAGTCATTAGAAATCCTTTTCCATTTTAATCAGTTTCAATTTCATTTCAATTTCTTTCTTGCGGAGTTCCATTTCGTGAAAATATGGTTTTGCTCGTTCTGATTGTTTTAAGCAGGACATATTCATATCAAGAAAGAAAAGTTCTTCTTCAAGTTCATCTTCAAGAGTTTGTGGTTGTTCAACCCAAGTTATTTGTGGTCCTTTGTCTTCCATTAGAAATCCTGCTCCATTTCGTATTTTCTAAGTTCTTCTTTTTCTTGCTTAATTTGAAGTTCAATTTTAGATTTTTCTTCTGGAGAAAATGTTAGTGATAACTGTAAATACAATCTTCTAATCTCCAGTTTACAGCATCGTATCATAAATTCTCTAATTTCTTCATTAGAAGTCATTATTTATTTTCGTTAGTTTAAGTTGAAGTTTCAAATGTTTAATTTCTGCCTCAATAGTTGCAACTTCGGCAGTTGTCAATTTTTCATCTTCATATACTGGGTATTTACTGCGGTCTAATTTTAGTCGCAAATCTCTTATTCTATTTTCAAGTAAGCCAATTAAAAATTCATTATATTCATCTTCCATATAATAAAAATAAAAAAAGACCACATATTTGACAATATGCGGTCATAATAAAGTGTTTAAGTTAGAACTTAGAATTCGCTCTTGAACATATAGAGCATAAAGACACCAGGAATTTCATCTGGAACTTGCTCAATATGTGCCCAAGTATAGATAGTAACTTCGCGGGCCTGGTTCAAATAATTTCTGTTAAATTCATTCGCACCACTAACGAGCTTCAATGTTTCAGCAAACTGTTCCTGCAACTTCTTCATATCGTTCTGGTATTCAACGATTTGTTCAGTTATCGTAGGATTCTTATTTGCGTCTAACTTGATTTCGCCTTGTTCATCACGATCTGCGTATTTGACTACCAATTCATTTGCCTTCTGCTTGTATTCAGCAAACTTTGGGTCTGTATCTGGGTTATACATTCCAGCAGCAATATCCTGATAGACTTTTTCAAGTGACTTAATGGTCTTCAATGCTGCGTATGTCAATTCAGCATCAATACCATTCCCACTAATGTACTTATTCAAAATTTCAAAGTACTGCTTGATTTCCAACTGAGTAAGTTGAACCTTCTTTTCTACAATGTTGTTCTTATGCATCTTATTTTTCCTTCTTAATATATGTTATATCCAAAATTCCGCTACAAGGAGTAAATGTAGCTTCACCAAAATAAACTTTACCATTCATATAGTACATATCGCATCTGACAAACTTAAATTGTTTTGCGATTTTTTCCACATAAGGTATCATTTGTTTTAGAATTTCTTTTTGTTTACTATTTAGATTAGTTAGGTCGCAATCACCGCCGATAAACCAATCGTTCTGATTACCTTCTTTATCTACAAATGCGATATACTCTTCAAAGTTCTTACCGCATTTTCTAGTTAAACCAACACCTTCTATCTCGCCATTCTCGCACCAAAAGCTCCAATCCAAAGGCTTGTAAACCATAACTGGCTGAATGATATAACCTGGCTTTATCCACTTATACTGCATTTCCAAACCTGAAATGTAAGCATAGTTTGTTTGTAACCAGCTATTCATATTATCCATAACCATTTTATGACTGGTTTGGTCTGGGTGATACAACAAATTCCAACCACTACCGTGATTACACTTGATTATGTAAGTCCATTCCTTTGGTCTGGTATCAAGTTCAAACAAATAGGATTCATCAAATGTTTCACCATAAGTTTTTACTTCGTATGGCAAACAAATCTGATGAAGATACATTTTTTCTAATTCTTCGTAAACACCAACTTTATCACTCCAGCGAGTTTTCAAGTTAATGTAAGCAATATCTGGGTGTTCTATATCTTCTAGTTTCCAATGACAAATTCTATCTACGATGTTCTGTGGGTTATCTGGGTTAATGTTTGGATGTGCTTTCTTTATCCACTGACGAGCGAAAGCTCCCTTGTCGGGAGCATATCGGCAATCATCATATTCACTTTTTATTTCGCCACGAAGCCACTTTTCTTTGTATTCGTTTATCATATTCCCATTAACTTCTTTGTTTCAAGCATAGTAAAATCAGGAATGTTATATCCACCGAAATACTTATTTGCTCTCACATCGCTGGCATACCACTGGTGGTCTACTGCGGCACTACCTCTGTTAATCTTCTTATCCCAGTCATTTTCGGACTTAATATGGTAGTGATACAAGCGCAAACAAGCATTATAATCAACATCACCATAAGTAGTTTCACTAATGCCTTCACCATTTACCAAAGACAATCTCTTTGCGTGTTCAACTGTATCAGCATAAACACTAGGGTCAAAACTCTCCTTATATATGACAGGAACATGACCGCATTCTTCACCGACCTTTACAGTGAAATCGTATGTGTATTCTGGGTCATAAAGGACGATAGCCTTACCCTGAGAAGAAGTATCTGTTCTGCGATAGTAGTTAGTGTCAATGTAACTTGATTCATCTCTACCTTTAATAAGTTCGCTAGAACTCATAAGGATTTGTGGAACTAGAACGCAACCAGGAACTCCCATATCAGTCTGTTTCTTCATTTGTTTAACAAGGTAATCTTCCATTGGTTCGTAATACTTATTCTTATACTGTGGGTCCTTAGATTCTACCATCTTCCAGTAGTCCAAGTAATACCACAAGTATTCGTCATCGTCAATGAAAGCAACCAAGTCGCCCTTATTAAATCCATACTTATTTTCTGTTAGGATGTTGCTGAACAATCTCCATTGGTCAGGCCAACCTTCAATCTTTTCGTATGTGTGCTGTGGACGGTCTTTAAACCAAGTGCTAGAATCAAATTCAGATTCATTGTCAATCAAATGGATGGTATATCCGAGCTGGTCATAATAACGCAACCAGGTTAATGTATCACCCCAATTATATGCTTTTGTCAAACAGACGACGTGCTTTTTCATTATAACTCCTTTTCTAGTTTTTTCTCAAAACGATTTTTTAGTTCTAACCCTACTAATGTAGCAAAAGCCGTAAAATGTGTCAATCCATTATCAAAAACTTTTGTATTAGTAATTGCTTCATTACATATTTCGTCCAAAGACCTTTTGAGAAACTTACATCTGTCCTGAATTATATCTTCAAACTCAGTATCTAAGTCCATTTTCTCACAAATGTAATCAAGAACATCAGACCAACGATAGCCTGAATGTTCTTTTAAGAAGTTTAATGCGTAATCACAAACTTCGCCTTTGAATTTAGTCATCTGTTCCTTTGAACTGGTCATATAATTCTTCCAATGCTTTGAAAAGTTCATCATTCGTTACATTGTTCAATTCCAACTGGTCAATGTAACTCTTCGCCATATTCATAATGTTAAATCGTTCAGTCTCAATCGTCAATTCAACATTTTCACCAACAGGTGGTTCATCATTGAAAGTATTGACTGGATATGCTGGGAACAATCCATCCAATTCCTTCACCAAATCGTAAATTTGTTTGGTTTCGTCCTGTTTGTCAAATGGAATGTGTAAATCTACGACGTGACCTTTAACTCTAGTCTTATCTACATTCGGGTAAGTGAAAACTTGGAACTTCATTGACTGATTATTATTGTGCCAGGTGTATTCTTCTGTGTCAGTATCTAAAATAAGATAACCGCGTTCCTGGTTTCGGTCAATTCGGGTAATTTGATACGGCGAACCAACATAAGTAATGGTCTTGCCATCTACTGTTTCACGATTACTTCTTGTGTGATAATGGCCTGTGAATGTATGGTCTATTTTGTTCAAAACCTGACTCATTGTCAAGCCGTTTTCAGACATTCTACCGCCCATATCAAAGCCACATATATCCAAATGAGCGAAAGCAAACTTATAATTCTTCAAAACAATCTGGTCAAAGTCAGTATAGTCAATTATCCAAGGCAACATCAAAGTAGATTTTCCGCCGAACTCAATTTCAGTAGGTGTTTCGTAAACTGTTACATTTGGCAACAGGTCCAAACACTTAAGGCTATTGACTTCTGTGGTGGTTGTGTGGAACATATCGTGGTTACCGACAATGACATGAACTTTGAAGTCTTTGAAAGTATCTTTGAACAAGTTAATCACAACATTTTCTGTCTGAACATTTACAGTTTGTCTAGTATCAAACACATCACCACAAACTACAATCGTGTCAATGCCCTTTTCCTTCAATTCAGGAACAAATTGACATTTGAAAAATCGTAGCTGTGATTCCTGGAAAACCAAATCACTCTTTTTAACTCCGAAAATGGAGATCTGCTATTATTGCTATTTTCATATAAACAAATATAATAAAATAATTTCAACCAATTACAAATTTTCTAATTTATTGACCTTCAAATCACTGAACAAAGATTTCTTCGTGATAGTGATTAGTTCGTTATAAGGCAAGGTCATTTCATTTAATTTATGTGAAATAACATAAATGCCCAAACTCTTGTCATTCTCAGTTACAATGTTGTACAAAGTAGACATAAATTTTTCAAGGCCATCATTATCAACATAACTATCAAGAATTTCGTCAATCATCAAAAATGAACAAGACCAATTACTGATAATCTTACTGATGTCAAAGAATGACAACAAAATTGCCATATCTATACGGCTTCTTTCGCCACCAGAGAATTGGTTGTACTGTTGTTCAAATCGGCCTGTCTTAATGGTTTCGTTCATAAAAGAGTCAAATTCCAAAGTCACAGGCAATTCAAATTTCTGTAAGTAGTGGTTAATCTTTCCATTCAAAATTGGGAGCAACTTCTTAAAGAAGTACATTCTCAATCCTTCGTCACCCAACACATCAATTAGTTTATTGTCAATTTCTATTTTGTGTGTAATTTCACTGATGTTCTTTTGTAGAATTTCAACCTTTTCGTTCAATTCGTCAATCAACTTCTGCTGTTCGTCAAGAGTAAGTTCGCACTTCTTGTTCTTGATTTCTTCAATCTTCTTTTTCAAGTCTTCAATAGATTTTTCGTAAACACCCTTGTTAAAGATTTGTTCCTTAACTCGGTCTGTTATTTCGTCTATAATCTTTTGATTTTCCAATGCTGCGTTCTTTTTAGCATTGTATTCAGATTCCAATTTCTTTAGATTTGGGATAGTGTCCTCGTCAAGAACTTTTAGGTCCGCTTTTAGTTTATCCAAATGTTCCTTTGCGTGACCTTCATCTAGCGTACTTCCGCAGATAGGGCACTCTGTGGCGTTCCCGATAGTTTTCAATGTTTTGGTTATCGTAGCCCTTTCATGCTCAGCAACACCCAAGGACTTCGCAAGACTGGCGAATTCTGCATCGCTTGGGACTTCATATTTTCCTTTTAGCGATTCTATTTTATCTTCACCGAGTTTAATGTTCTTTACATTGTTCTTAATTTTTGTATCAAATTTAGAAATTTCATCTGTTAATTTATCCAGTTCTTTTTTCTTGTTATCTTCAAACTGGTCAATGTAATTTCTAATCTTTTCAATGTTCGCCTGGTTGTCAGCAATTCGTCCATTGTAACCATCCAGTTCTGTTATTTTTAAACGCTGTTCGGATTTGTCAAGTGTATTGCGCTTCTTGACTTCCTTACCCATTTCACTCAAAATGTCAATGTTGAAAATTGATTCAATCAAAGCTCGTTTATCACCAATGCTCATAGAGAGAAATGGTTTGTTGTTAGTAACAGCAATGCCGACAATATTTTTGAACAAGCGCTCGTTAATACCAAGTAACTTGTCAATTTCTCCCTGGTTCAATTTCTTTGAGGACAAAGCATCAATGGACTGACCATTCTTTTTAAGTTCAAAAAGTGTTGGTTTCAATCCACGCATAATTTCGTATTCGTCATTACCGATTTTGAAAGTCATATAGACTTCCAAATTCTTGTCATTATACTTATTTACCAACTGGTTCATTTTAATGTTGCGGAATGGCTTTCCAAACAAACAAAAATTGATGGCATCAAGGATAGTAGATTTTCCACTACCATTCTGGGCCTTAATCAAATTCAAACCAGAATGAAAATCCAGTTCTGTAAAATTGTTTCCGGTAACTTAATATATTCTTAAACTTAATGGTTTTAAAATCAACAAACATTTATGTTCCTTTCTCGTTTATTCCAAATATAATAAAAATCCATCAGGTGGATGGATTTTATTTATTTTCTTAAACTTGGACTAAAAATCACTTTCAATTTTAGCCAGTTTATTCTTGTTCTCAATTATCTTATTTAGTTTATCACAAATAGACTTCATTTTCTTGTGTGGAGCATTTCGGTGTTTCAACAAGTATTCAAAAAATTCTTCGTCAACTTGTGAAATGGCAAGCTTTTCATCTACTTCAAAGTTTAACATTGGTTCGTTTCTATGTGTATGATAAACCTGTACATACAATTTATCAAATTTATAGTTAGGTCTATAATTGAACTGTAAGATAAATCTAAAGTTTCTACTATTATCCTTTCTAGGGAGAAATGTGCCAACAGTCCAACCTGGATTGTTTATGCAGTTTTTCATATCCCCATAGTAACAAGCACACTCATAATAAATTATGAAATTATCTTTGTACTTTTCCCACAATTTGTTTAGTGGTTCAGGTAAGCCCTTAATTTCGTGTGGTGCACCTTTAGAAGTATAATTGTAGAAATGTTTATGTTTTTTCATTAGAAATTACTCGCTCTGAATTTTTGTATATAGTTGTTTCCATATTTTGTTTTAACATAATTTAATTGTTCAGTACAGTCTGTAATAATTTTTACTTTATTTTCTTTTAAACACTGTGTCTTTTCAATCAAAAGTTTTTTAGTTTTTGGCTCTACTAAAATTCCATTTTCATTTATTAAATGGTCTCCTTTTAGTTCAATATATTCTCCATTTATTTTAAAATCAGGAAAATAGTAATGAGTTTCTTCATCTATTTTATATTCTAATACTGAATTATGGTATTCAAATTTTACATTATTATCAGTTAGCCAAATATAATATGCTAATTCGTAACTGCTATCAAAATATGTTCCATTATAAAAGTATTTTCTTTTTGATTTGTCTTGTATTTCTTTACACTGCATAGGGTATTTAACACCATATCGTTTCAAACAAGTTTCAATACTTTTATTTGAAGCGTATTCACTACCTAAACTAACATTTGGTGTGCCATATCGTTCTGTATTAGTTTCAGCTATTTGTTCTAATACTTTGGGATTTAATAAAGGCCATTTATATCCTGTTCTTTCTAAATTAGTTTGTATTTTCTTTTGTTTAATTTCTTCAACTTGATTTACAGATTCTTTACCATATTTTTCTATACAAGTTTTCTTATATGATTCTTTATATGTTTTTGTTTGTCTATAATTATCACAGCCATATAATTTTTGGCAAGTCATAGAAGTTTTACATTTTCTACAGTATTTTCTATATGTAAATCGTAATCCACTTTTAGCTGAAAATCCAGTCGGTACACCGGCATTTTAAACATTTTCCATCATCAGGAGACTTACGCAAATATAAATCGTAAAATTCTTCTTTTGATAAATTTTTATTATGTTTGTTATTTAAATGGTTGAAAAAATAACCTGTATTAGATAATACAGCACCACAATCTTCACAAATATGTGTCATATACAGCTCCTATTGTTATGGGTTACAGCCCAATATATTTATAATAAGTTAGGCACAATGCTGTAACATTGTGCCAAATTGGTGAGCTGTTACCAATCTGTCCTTATTTAATTCATTAAAATTTTACGATAATCTAAGTAGTTCTTAATGACGAAGCCCAAGTTCTTCATATTGCTCAATGTTTCTGTAATGAAATTCAAGAAATACTTTTGCTGGTTGATTTCTCTCATTAACTTACAATACTCAGGATTTGCGTTAATTTGGGAGTCAATTTCCTTTGCGTTGCCCCAACTATAACTATCGTCAAACTTATAGAATTTTACAAGGTGTCCGGTACTTTTCGGCAGCCTTAATTTCCATATCCTTTACGATATAAGTTTGGTTCGCATAGAGCTTCTGCCATTCCGAAATAAAGGTCGGAAGTAAATTATTCTTGTCAATAATCTCACTCATCTTATCTGGCATTTTGAGTTCTTCAGTTGCTTTATCTTGAAGTACTTTGAATTCGTCTACTGTCATTTGTTAAATCCTTTTTTCGTTTATTTTACCAATATAGCAAATTATTTATTGCTGTTCAACATACAAACAAAAATTTAATTTATTTTGGAACTTATTGCAGTTTAAATAAAATAACTTTCTTTACAACAAATTAAATAATTTCTATATTTGGATTGTAACATTTAAAGTCTCTGGTTACAGGAACGAACAGCAACCCAATGCGAGTATCGGCATGTCCAGAGCCATCGTAGGTGAAGTGTACCTACATTGAAGATGTAATCACTAACGATAAGCTCAAAAGTAGCATTTTGAGATATAGCCCGTCATTAGGCATAACTAAATGTAGCTGGAATACAGGATGACCGTTCCATAAGTTAGTTAGTAAGTCCCACAAGGTCTGATAGAATGATTGTCAACTGCATCAATTCTGTAAAAGACTCTTAAGTTCCAAGTTATGGGCTAAGAGTCTTTCCTGAAATCTAAGTCACTGCAAACAATCCATCAAAAATTACAACCTTCGTTAGAAGGTGTTTCCGAAGGAAACAAATTAAAACAATACTTCTCTCAAAATTTATAAATACAATATAGAATATAATAAGGAGCTTATATGTTATTAAAAGAAGCATTAGATTATTTAAAAACTAGAGGATTTATTACAGAAGATACAGATACACTTCAGGATGAATATGATAGTTTAGATAAAAACCATTCTTTCCCTTCTAAGCATGAATTTGATGTTCACCGTAGAATTCATAACAATTCTTTGAAAGATAAGATTGGTAATGCTAAAACTTTCAATATGATGAAAGATATAAAGACTTATGAAAAGCAATTTATTGCTAAGTTAAAAGAATTAGGACTTACAATTACTGGTTCAAATCGTGATATGGTAGACAAACGATTGACAAACTATGATATAGAAATTGAATACAAAGGTGAAACTGAAGAAGGTTATGTTTGTTTGTATGTAGAAGATGGTGAACTATGGGTTAATTATGAATTGTTCAGTGGTATAAGTGGTAATGACCCATACGAAGAATTTATAAATGATACTTTGCCTTGGGAAATAAAAAATTTCAAAAAAGAAGTAGGATAATGGAGAATCCTTATGGATTTGAATGAAGCTCAAGAAATTCTTAATAAGGCTGGATACTTATTAGAAGATAAGTATATGGATGATATGGATAAAGAACTAGACCAGACTTTGTTATTGAATAATATATTAGATGCAGTTAAAGCCGCAGGATATAAGAAATGTGGAATTAAGAAAGATAGTGTTTATGTATGGCCTGTAGATGCGACAGAAAGATATGTTGTTGTTATAGAAAAAGATGATTTGTTCAAAGATACATTTTATTGTAAAATACTTGACAGAGAAAAGCACAAATATGCTGCAAAGTATTATTTTACTATTAAAGGCGATACATATAAGCGAAATGGTTTTGGTGAACCACCTGCATTTTATGGTAAAATAGAAGATATAGTTAGACCAGGTAAAGAATATATTGAAGATAAAATAAAACCAGGTTTATTTAAACGCATATTTGGTAAAAAGAAAGTAGAAGAAAGTTACAAAAACGAAATACCAGATGATGTTATGGAACTTGCCGAAGAAGTTTTAAATCATTCTTGTTATGACTTGGATTGGGATGTTTACACCTTAGCTGAAATGGGTGAAGATTGGTTGAAAGACTATCTTCAAGAATTGAATGATAAAGAAATGCGTATAGCTTGTATGTAAGGAGAATATATGAAATTAAATGAAGCTAAAAATTATTTAAATTCTAAAGGTTATATTCTAGTAGAAAAATTGAATATGAACCAAGTTGTTGGAATGATTGACGATTTGGAAAAACAACACGGAATTATTTTATATGATATGATAGACCCAAAAATTGCCGAATTGTATGTAACACGAAGCCAATATGATGCCATTACTGTATTTGAAGAATTTAAAGAACTTGCCAAATTGAAAAAGAAGTGGGAATTAATTAAAGGTCTCGGTGATGAAGATTTAAGTTCATTGGATGTCAATAGTAAAAAAATTATTAAAGGATATATTGACAAAAACCTTCCTGTTTGGAAAATAAGAATTTATTTTTGAGATAATTTATGCAGTTAAATGAAGCAAAAGAAATCTTAATGGCAGCATAATTCAAATAAAATAATTTAATGAAAAGGTCCCATTAAGGGACCTTTTCTCATACATAAGGTATGATATACTTCTTTAGAATACCACCTGGAAAGGGTGAAGATTATGAGTTTGATGGTGAACACGCAAATTGTTGTGCGGTTTGTAAGTATAATTGTAATACCTATGCTGAAACAAATGAATGTGGAGTTTATTATGACCCACCTTTAGATTGTGATAGTAAGGACGATTGCGAAAATTGGTATGAAACATTTATCAAACAGTATAAGAAATGTGATAGTCGCTGGGATTTAAGGAATCAGTGCTAATAAATATAGTATGCGTAAATTAAGAAGATTACCAAAACCAAGAGTTATTAGAAAACCTGTTAAGAAGACTGATGAAACACCAAAAATCGGTCCGATAGAAAGTGATTTTGAAGCAGAGTATCAAGCATTCATTCAAGAATTAAGAAATAAAAAGGAAAAGAATGAAAAGGTTACCGAGACCGAGACTACACAGGATATACAATCCGATAGACAATAGACAAGTCAATTCTGCGTTTAACCCGTGGATGCTTGAAAAAGCAAATGAAACTTATGAGTACTTTCAGTCTTGTAGTTCTTATTATAGTGGATATAGTGCTAGAAAACATTATGATTGGAGTATAGTAGACGATGGTTTGGAGTATAATAATTTTCGTTTGGGTTGTCCTAGTGCTGATATATCATATTCGGACCCAGGCTTTGACCAGTACAGCGCAAGCGATTTATATAGATTACAAAATCCTGATTTTAAAACCGATTGGGATGCTAACCATTCAATTTATCCAAGTGGTCGCCCATTATTAGTTAAGCGTATATTACAGAACTATTTACTTTATCCGACTTACAATGTTGGTACATTTAGTGGTTTGAATGGTGGTCAGTATGTTCCATCATCACATATTCCATTTATACCATCTGCTAATTATTTTGCAACAATTTCGTCTTGTTATTGGGAAGAAATTGTAGAAGCCGCTTATAATTCATTTAAAGATTCTTTGGAAGGACAAGAAGACTCTAGTGCTATTAGTGGAAAATATGATGAAGATAGTTACGAAAGAAAACTTGTTGTAGACCAGATTCGTTCAAATCCAGGTGACGCAGTAAAGACAGAAAAGAAAGTTGAAAACAAAGAAACCGTAGTGTATAGCGAAACCTTAGAAGAGTTTGAAAAAGAATACCAGGCCTTCATAGAAATGCTAAAAGCACAAAAACAACAAAAGTCATAAATACTATAAAATTGGAGGATTTATGAAATTAGACGAAGCACAAGAAATCTTGAATAAGAATGGTTATATTTGTGAAGCTAAAACAAGTATTGAAGCTAAAATTAAAAGAGAACTTAAGAAATTGAATTGGACTGATAAATATGATTTTATCGTAAAAGAAACACCTGGTGAAATAACAGTTTATGCTAATGCTGACTATGAATATATTGAAGACCAAGGCGATTTAGAAGAAACTGAATTTGAATTTGTTTGGGATAAAAAAAGCAAGAATTGTTATTTTAAAATAGGTAATGCTAATTTTGGTAAAAATAAAGATGGCTATTATAAAACACTAGACGATTTTTTGGTTTTTATTGACGAAACATTAGAAAGAAATCATGTTTTTTAATTTATAATGAGGTGATATAATGATGAAAGGATTCCCTAGAAGAAGTTATTATGGTAAGAGCCACGTTACCCCAACTAGAGGTGGTAATGGAGGTACTGCTCCTGCTACAAAGAAGCAAATAAATTCTTTTGAAGAAGAATATCAAAAGTTTATTGCTGATTTGAAGGCAAAGAAAGAAGCAGAAGCAAAGAAGGAAGAAACACCAGTTCTCACAGAAGAACCAAAAGTAGAAGCTGAAGTTATTCCTGAAACTGTAACAACAGTAGCTGAAGATGCTCCAGTTCTCAATGAAGAAGCTCAGCCAAAGAAAACAAAGAAGAAAAAGTCAGAACCTGTAGCCGAACCAACTATTGATGGTTTGGACTAAGTTGTTTTTTAATTTGTTTATCTTTTTACAGTGCTCATTTCGGTGGGCACTGTTTTGTATAAATAAACCATTGAGGTGATTTTATGAAGAAATACAGTGTATTGATGTATAATTTCAATGATTACGAAATTATGCGAGAACCAAAAGAAGTTGACCCTGAATGTGAATACATTTATGTGACGGACAATCCAAAATACCAGAACGAAACTAAAGTTTGGAAGGTCATTGTAGATAAAGATTTGGAAGGGCTTTCAGCTTTTGATAAATGTTATAGTGTCCGTTTTAACCTATTTAAATATGCTACAACTCCTGTCTGTATCTATTTGGATGGGTCAGTACAAATTTATAAGAAACTAACTAAATTATATAATGATTTCACTAATAGTGGTTGTGAATTAGGTTTGATAATTCACCCACTTAGATTTAGTATATCAAAAGAATATGACATTTGGGAACAGTGTAGAAATTATCCTACTGAACAGAAACAGAAATGTTTAAAAGCCATGACTGCTATGGGATATGATTTCAATTACAAAGGTCTTTATGAAATGACTGTTAGAATTGTAAAGAATACTGACAGAAATAAAATGATAGACCAGGCCTGTTTTGATTTGCTGAAGAAATTAGGAACATCTGACAAAATAGAACGATTAGACCAAACTGCATATTCATTTTTAATGAACCACTTGTATAATGATACAAATGTTTTCCCAATGAGTGAGCAGATTATTCATTCGGAATATATGAAATGGTGTTTACATAAGAAACCAAATATAAATCCTATACTTGCTAATACTGATAAGCGTAGTGAAGGGTTCTTATTTGATAAATTGGTAAAATTGTACAAAATCTTTGATACAGATTTTAAGAAATTACCAGTACCAACAGTCAAAAGAGATGCTATTATTAGTATGACTAGCTGGAAGAAACGCATCCACACAGTTCCATACACAATTTATAGCTTATTGAAAAACTGCCCAGGTTATAAGATAGTTTTGACATTATGTACTGAAGAATTTCCAAATAAAGAAAAAGATTTACCAAAAGATTTGTTAGATATGGCTAACAATGATTATGTTGAAATACTTTGGGTTAAAGATAATACTTATACATTTAAGAAAATGTTACCAACAATGAAGAAATACCCAAATGTTCCAATTATAACTGCCGATGATGGAGTAAGGTATTACAGAAACTATGCTGAAGAATTATATCAAATTTGGTTAGACAATCCTGAGAAGATTATTTCGTATAATAACTGGAAACGAATGGGAATAACATTTGGTGGTGGCGGAAGTGGTATTTTGTTCCCACCTAACTGTTTCAAAGAGTATAATTTGACACCAAAGATTATAGAAACAAAACACGATGATTTTTATTATGGTTGTTTAGCAAAGAAGGCAGGAATTGACTGGTACATAATAAATGATGTTCCAAGAGATTCTAATTTTGAAAGTATTGACTCAGTATATTCTGTATCAAATAAATTCTATATAAACGAAAATGATTTATGTAAAGTTATTTTAGACGAATTGGGGATGAAATGATTACAGGCAAAAAAGATATAAGTATAAATGCTGTTGGAAATGGCCCTATTATATTCACAACACCAATAAGTCAATTACCAGATTTGGTAAAGAACTACTTATGGCAGGGTTATTTCAATGTAGCTGGACAATCATATCCAGATTTGTCATTGAGATGTAAGTCAATAAGACATAATCAAGGTCAGAATGAATTTACTTTGACATTTGACGAATACCAGGATATGTATGCGACAAATACTTTACAAAGTATTTTCCAACAGAACTTACAATTTGATTTTACTTATAAGTTATATGATAGTGCTGTACAAAATCCAATTTATACCAAGACATATTATAATGTAATGATAACTGGTATAGATGAATTTGACCTAGACCAGGAATCTGACGGAAAATTAAAAGTGACTGTTCACTGTAAATACTAAGTTCTAACACAAACAAAATTTATAAACTCGGCTATTGCGAATAGTCGGGTTTTTTGTTATATTAGATTTTATGAAAAAGAAATCACGAAATTTTAAGAAATGGGAAAGGTTCCTTAAGAAAGATAAAGACCTTTCACCAGATGTGGATATAGAATTCTGCGCACAACTATTAGCGAACCAGGAAAAGTTTGAAAAAACTATTATGGATGTCGCAAAAGAGAACTTTAAAAGGAGCAAAAATGCTAGACGCACTTCAGGCAAAAGAAATCGCAAAAACTAATTTTTCAGCATTGGAAAATGATTTGGAGTTAAACAATGAGTATTTTAAGCGCATATCAAATATGGTTGCTGAGCAAGCTAAAAGAAGCCAAACATCAGTAAACATTCCATATTGTGAAGACCCACGATTTAATGACATTATGACTGTTCTCAAGTGGAAGGGTTATAAAATCAAGCATTATAGATGTACGAATTGGTGTACATTGTATTATCAGGACCCTGAATACCAGGAACTTCAGTATGAACCATGTTCAGGCGGAATTAAAAGTACTGGTTTAACAATGGGTGGTTATTTTTCATTGGAGTGGTAATATGACACTAGACGAAGCAATACAACACTGTGAAGAGAAAGCTCAATGTGGAACTGCTTGTGGAATGGAACACAAGCAACTTGCCGAATGGTTAAAGGAATTGAAAATCCTTCGTGAAGAATACGAAATTAAGTGCCGTATTTTGGATAATGTTCCAACAGATATTGTTGCTGATATTGAAGAGGAACTTGGCTTACACGATGACTAGAGAAGAATTTAAGAAATTAGAAGCCGCTGAAATAGAAAAAATTTCTAAAGCTTGTCCTAATTATCAAGATTCAGATTCACCTGATGCTTTAAGTGCGAATTCAAGACTTGCTTATTTTTATTCTCGTATTGTAGATAAATTATTAAAAGAAAACGAAGAATTAAGACAGACAGTTGAACTTAAAAATAAATTGGATGGACTATTTAAATGAAAGTAGCACTAATTAGTTATGAACCAGACAATTATGACCCTGATGAACTTGATGATATGCAAGTTGGAGATTTTGACCCAGCCGATGTTCATATTTACGATTTGAACAAAGTAGATGAAAAGATGATTGACTATATTGTTTCAATGGCTTGTTCCTGTACCGAACATGGGTTAGGCGTATTAGTAAGGAAAGTAGAATAATGAAGTATATACAAACTGAAAATAAGTATTGGAGAGTATGGGATAAAGACCCTGAATGGATGCTAGTAAATAAGGCTGGAAGAGTAGTAAAAGTTGATGAGTGCTACACTAAAGAAATGCTTGAAAAAGAAATTGAATATAACATTAGAGTCTTTCGTTATCTAGCAAAACATAATGAATCAGCTAAATGGTTACAAGTTAATTCACCTGAAGAAATCCCAGATGATTTATTCCAAGTAGTTCCTTATGACGAACAGAAATGTATAGAGCAAGGTATTATAGAATTTAAGACTGAAGAAGAATATAACAAAATCTTTTATCCAAGTGGGAAGGTGATTTAATGAAGTATTTAGTAGGTCATTATTATAATGGTAGCTTTGGTACTGGAACTACTGAAGCATATAAGGTTTATGAGGCAAGAAATAAGCACGATGCTGAACGAATGTACCAATATGAATTTGGTTGTTTGGGTGGTGTAATTTGTTCTGTGTTTAGAAATAAATGTTTGTTCTTGAATAAAGAAATTAAAATAAATTCAAGAGAATTATGTAATATAATTCTAAGGAGTTTGAACAAACAATGAAAAAATTTTTAGTCAGTTTAACATTTAGATACATTGAAAGTAATCGTGAAACTTATTGTATTTTAGATGAAGAAAAATATAATGAATACAAGCAATTCTTTTGTGTATATTGTAAGCCGTTAATTGAAAGTGGTGAATCTTTTGATGAAGAAGGTGAATATGAAGGTACGCCAGGAATTACGATTGAAGAAATTGCTAGAAGTCTTGAAAACGCAGTAGAAGTAACACCTGAAATAGAAAAAGCATTAAATTTGCTTCGTTTTATTTTACCTTCACAAACTGATGCTTTAGAAAATATAAAACAAGAAATTTTGGATGAGAAGTACTTGGAAGAATGAAATTTAAATTAGTAGAATACCCTTACGGCAGAGAGATTGGTTTTAACCAAGATACCGTTTGGTTCATACAAGGAACAGACGATAATAAGACTTGGTATAATTATATTTGGAGTTATATGGATGGTTCACCTTCTATCATACTGGAAAAAGAAAGGGTATCAAGGACTTGTCCTCCAATGTCAGCTTTTTTGACAAATGAAGAAGCAAATGAAGTATTTGATAAAATAACTAATTATTACAGAGAACAAACAAAAGAAAATAAAATTCGTACATTAAGAGAAATTGAGATTTAACTAAATGAGATACCACGAATTATTAGGATTGTTAGACGATACATTCGCCAAGTACAGAAAGGAAGAAGCAAGTCCTGATTCCAAATGGACTCCTTATTGCTATTATAAGAATTTGGAAGATACAAAAAACGATTATTCAGTATATGTTGGTTCTAAAGGACTTAGAGAAGAACTAATTGCTATCCTTGAACGCTGTGAAAACGAAGAAAATTTTAAGTTCACAGATAAACAATGGGAAGCATTAGCATTAACACTTGAACCAGCTAACACACAACATAACGATGATGGTGCTTGGACAGATATAATGTTCAGAGCAAAATATAATTTCATTGAAAGTGTATTTGCTTTTCTAAACACACAGCATGTTATTTTACATTAAAGGAGATATATGCGAGATAAATTTACACCTGAATTTATTGACGAACTAAAAGAAAACGAAGTATTCGTATTTGGTTCAAATAAGGAAGGAAAACATATTGGTGGAGCTGCGGCTTTCGCTATGGATAATTTCGGTGCTGTATGGGGTAAAGGCGAAGGTCTATATGGTCAGAGCTATGCGTTACCAACAATGGATGACGAAGACCCAAGTTGCATAAAACCTTATGCAGATCGTTTCATTCAATTTGCAAAGGACCATAGTGAATTGACATTCTATGTAACTCCAGTTGGTTGTGGAATTGCTGGATTTACACCAAAAGAAGTAGCACCATATTTTAAGGACGCATTGGATATGGATAATGTTATTCTACCAGAATCATTTGTGGAGATTTTACAATGAGCAATTACAGAAAGACATTTTGGGTAGCTTGGAGTTATCCTATAAAGGGTTTAGAAAGAACTGCCCACGAAATTGCTGATAAGTATCAAGTTGATTGTCACATTGACTGTGATACAATTAAGACAGGTTGGTTCAGTAAGAAATATGAATACAACATTGTTTACAGTGGCGATAAAGATGCTGTAGAAAAGGCATACGATACCATTTATGAGTGTGCTGAAGATTTTCAAGCAAGACTTAATTCATTATAAGGTAAATTATATGACTAACACTGAATACGAAAAACAGAAAGAAGAACTAGAAAAAGAATTTGCTTTGAAAAAAGGTAAATTGGCTGAAGAATACCTTAAAGAACACGGTATATTAGACGAAAATGGAAGACCAAAAATGTATACTTCATTTGTAGATTGGCCTTCTGCTGATTTATATAATTTAAGAGAAAAATTATTGACACTTGTAAATGCCATAGAAAAACAAATTGGAATTAAAAATCATAAAGATTGGTAAACTATCACTAGAGAAGAATTTTTAGATAAAGAATGTGAATAATGTAAAGGAAAAACAAATGAATGAAATTTATGTTTTAATTTATCAACCACATACTACTATCTATCAGTTTTATCATACTGAAGAAGAAGCACAGAAAACATTAGAAGCATATAAAAAGAATCAGCCAAATTTATATGCGGTTGTAGAAAAATGGGATATGGTTAAGTTTGCTAATTGGATAGCCAATGAATTAAGTATTATAGGTCAATCTGGTTTTCATATAGGATAAAATATGAACGAAAAACAAATACTAAAACTTATTAAAGAAAAACTTGATTACTATTATCTAAAAGCTGACTATTCACATCCAACAGTCGGGCATGTGTTCATTACTGAAGGTTTACACATAATTGTAAATGACGATAAAGAACAGTGTAAGTGGGTTGAATTTAACTCCTTTGATAAAGGACCAAAAATCCGTAAAGTATGTAAGGACGAAAAGTCATTAACAAAAGAACTAGACAAGGCATTGTTAGAATTTTACAAAATCAAGCACGAAAGAATAAATGAAGAAAACAAATCTAAACCTGTTCGCAGTTCATTCATAAATAAACAGTTATACCGATTGTATTTGTTCGCATTTGACAGTTGGGGCAAACGATTGAAGAAAGGCAAACGAGCCGGTATTTGGAAAACGATAATGGATGACGTTTGGGCTGACATTTATGACAGAACTGACATAGATGAACGCTGGAAGATTTACAAAGAATTAACTCCAAAGAAAGGTAAATAAAATTTTACAAAACTTTACTAAAAAACCCATTGACAAGCGCAGTGGGTTTTTCTATATTATAATCACAAACAAAAACCACCATTAACAAGGAGATACAAAATGAAGAAGTTTAAGATTACTGTAACTGCCGTTCGTGAATTCACGGTCCCGGATACTGCAACTGACGAACAGTATGACGAACTCAAGGCAGTCGCCATTATGGGTATGAATGAAGAAAAGATTACCCCGGACAAGGTCAAGGTTGAACTGATTGATGCTCCGGACGAAATCAAGCAGAAGTATATTATCAACAAGGACTGCCAGGACTAAAATGAAGACTGGAACACGCTTATACATTAACATTACAAATCGTTGTAATACAACTTGTCCGTTTTGTTGTATGTATTCTGGTGAATCCAAATCAACGGAAATGCCATTTGAAACTTACAAGCAAATCATTGACGAGACCGATGGCGAATTTGAATTGCAGCTTGAAGGTGGCGAACCACTACTGAATAGAAACATTTATTTGTTCATTGAGTATGCTATTAGCACACAGCGCTGTAAGAAGGTCATTGTTTTGTCTAACGGCATTGTTCTCAAGGACAACATTAAACGATTGGTAGAACTGCATAAGTGGTATAATGTTCCATTTGAGATTAAGGTTTCTGTAAATTATTGGTTGCTCAAGGTCAATAAGAACCATTTACAGAACATTGCTGACATTGTATTTGCGACAAATTACATTCCTGGTTTTAGCATTTATTTGAACACTCGCAAGCGTAAAGACGATGCTTGGATTGACGAAGAAATTGCGAAGTACGGACTGTCCGAAATCAACCATTCATTCTTCCTTCAAAGTTATGGAAAGATGACTGGAAACAAGAATTACGATGGTGTAACGATTGTACAGAACATTGAGAATTGGAAGGTTTATTCTGTGGATGGCAAATGTTTCGGTACAGATTTAGTCGCAAGGTCGGAACACGAAAAGGGCATTAAGTAATGAACACAATTAAGTTCGCACCATACAATGATTTTGTGACTGAGCAGCACGATGTAGAAAATGCGTCTGCTTACGAAGCAAATGTGTTTGGTTTCAATGGGAAGTTTTACAACCCGTGTAATTTAAATGTGTTCATTCAAAACAAGTGCCAAAACGATTGTGAGTTCTGTATAAACAAACGAAATGACAGGACTGACATTGACAATGAACTGTATTTCAAGAATTTAGAAGCAATTTTGGAAGGAATGAAAGCAGTTCATTTGGAAGCCACAATTACTGGTGGTGAACCAACATTAAATCCTACCCGAATGGTAGAAACGATTAGAATGCTGCGTAAGTTTGGTGTGAAAGAACGAACAGTTTCTACAACTGGTATAGGATTGATGAATTTGTATGAAAATAAGCCTGTTCTTCAGCATTTGATTGACAATGATTATGTTCATAACATTTCCATCAGTAGAATGGATATAACTGATACAGAAAATGCGAATGTTTTGAAGGGTAAGAACATAACGAATGAAGAACTTGCTAGAATTGCGTTTTATGCCAAGGTCAATGGTGTTCAGTTGAGAACTTCCACGAACATTATTGAAAATCATATTGACAGTTTAGAAAAGATTTTGAATTTTGTTGATTTCCAGTACACGAACAACATAGATAGTTGCTTGTTTAGAGAAGTCATCGCAAAGGATTTCATTTCTATTGCTCCTTTCCAGGAACAAATTAGGAATGACAAGAATTTTGTTTTTGATAAAGCAATTCACGGTATGTTTTATGACATTATCGTTTACATTTACAAGTCACCAGAAACAAATCAGGAATACATTGTAAAATGTTACCAAACTAATGTGATTGACAAAACTGTGATTGGAACTTTATCTTATAATCAAGGAAAACTTAGAACAGGATTTAACGGAGAGGTACTATATGGCAATTAAAGTCGGTGCTGACAGAGAAATCGGGTGGAATCCACAGTTGAGATTGGACCGCCAAAAGAACTATGACATTGGCAATTACGAAAGTACGCCTTTCACATTTGAGGCGGGTAATTACAATGTTTACAAGAACTTCAATTTCAGTATCTTTATGACTGACTATTGTAATGCGGACTGTAAGTTCTGTGTTGCTCAGTTGCGATATGCTAATAAGGGTCTGATGTATAAGAAGGACAAGCTTGACGATAAAGAATGGCTCAAGCGTTGCCGAGAAGTTCTTGAATTTATCCGTCCATTGAATCCGAGCATTTCTATTACCGGTGGTGAACCAACACTCAGCAAGAACTTAATTCCAGTTCTTGAAATGGTGAAGGATTTGGATTTTAGAAAGCGAACAATTACCACAAACGGTTCGCAACTGTTCAATAAGGTCGGAAACAAGATGATTATAGACCATCTGATTGACAATGGGTGGAATCATTTGAATGTTTCCCGTCCTGCAATTAACAATGAACAGTCCAAACAAATTATGCGTTTCAATAACGAGGAAGGTTTCTGTTCTAACGAAATGATGAAGGAAATCTTCCGAATTACGAATGAATCTCCAATGAAGCACAGATTGTCTTGCTTGCTCTTGAAGGAATGTGTCAATTCTGTTCCGAAGATGAAGGAATACCTTGATACCTATTTGGATTTGGGTTGTAACAATTTCATTTTCCGAGAACTTATGGACTATGACAAGGACGCAATTAACTTTGAAAAGACTCAGTATTGCGTTGAGAACAAAGTAAGACTAAATGACATTTGGGCAGAGATTGACAAGTATCCTGAGTTTGAAAAGTACTTGAACATTCTCGGATATTACTACTATGTGGAAATCTACAAGTACAAGGGAGCCACAGTTGCTAGTGAATCTGCCAATATGGTTCAGCAGGGGATTGAAGTAGGCAAACATCAGGACCAGGTTTACGAAATGGTATTTCATCCAAACGGAAACTTGTGTGCTTCGTGGGTTGATAGCGAAAGGATTTTGGATAGATATGTAAAGTAGTAACTTTCATAAATATAATAATCAACATTACAGGAGATTATTATATGAAATTGGAAGAAGCTACAAATTTTTTGAAATCCCAGGGCTTTTCACTCATTGATGAAGGTTCAGGTGTTTCTGTTCAGTCTGTTGTCCGTTATTTAATGGATAATTACGATTTACAGGAAGACACTGTAACTGTACAGGGAAACGAAATTGCTGTATTGTCAGGAAATGGTAAAGATGGTTTTTTGAAGGTAGTAACTGGAGACGATAATCAGGTTTACATTGAATTTCTTGATGATAATGGAATTAACAGTATCAAACCAGGTGCTTTGATTACAGATTTATCAGACATTGATGGTGCTTTAGCCTAATTTAAAACAAATTAAATCATAGGTCGCTCTTAATGGGCGACCTTTTTTGTTTTTTGTATAAATACTATATGAAAATACAAGAAGCACAACAGATTTTACACGATAATGGATTTATACTTGAAAACAGACATTTTGATTTGTGGCAGTATAAGTTACAAGTCAAGAAGTTGTTAAAACCAATACAAATTAAATACGGATATAAGAACTTTGAAGCTATGCGTTCTTACATACAGTGGGAAAGTTATGTGGATATAGTACTTGATACTATGAAAGACAATTTTGAACAAGGTAACACTCCTGAACAATGTGTTAAACAAATTGAAGAAATTTTAATAGATTCAAGAAAGCACGGTGGTTAATATGAGATTAGATGAAGCTAAAGAAGTTTTAAAAGAGAATGGCTATATTGTTGAAAATATATTACAACCAATACAACAAAATGTAAATTTGAAACAATTAAAGAAAAGTATTGATGAACTACAAATGTTGTATAATGCTTTTTATAATATATCTAACAATATTATAACTTTATTGAATAAAGAGTTTAATAATAGCAACGGTAGATGTGTTGTTGGTAACTATCGTAATATGCCTAATACCTGGTATCTTAAAATAGTTCCAAAAGAAGGTGATTATTTAAAAATAGAAGAAGATGAATTTGGTAAATTTGGTGATGGTGGATTATACTTATCTTATGAAATAAATGGTAATAAAAATGGTATTTCATTAAAATATGTTTATGGTGACTATGATGATGTAATTAATGATAAGGATAGTTATTTAAATACAATTCGTGAAATACTTGAGCAGTAATAATAGAAAGAACATAAAATTATAGGTAAAACAATATGCAGTTAGACGAAGCAAAAGAAATCTTGAAGAATAACGGATTTCTAGTAGAATATGATATACCGGTCCGTTCAAATGTTAATATAGGTGATAGATTATCACAAATTAAAAAAAGAGATAAAAAAGTCCCTACTAATAAGGTTTATATTGTTGTAATGGATGGTGGGGAAAATGATGAAGATTATGCCGTTTTTAGGGATATATTAGAAGCCCATAAATGGGGTGATGAAAATTGTAAAAATGATTATACTGTAAAAACAAGTAAAATGCTTTAAAAGTTGGTTAATATGCGAATAGATGAAGCTAAACAAATCCTAAAGAACAATGGCTACATTGTAGAATCTACAAACAAAACTGAGATTGACTGTAGTAATTGGCACTGGGTAAAGTCAATGTCTAGTTATAACAACAATTACTATTACGATACTTTGAGTAATGATGAATTTTATCTTGAAGAATGTGATGAAGATTATGGAGATTATCTTTATTACACCTGCGATAAATCAGGAAAGAAGCTAAAATACTTAGGATTTACAAACCGTGAAGGTAGTGTTGAGAACTGTAATGGTAAACTTGTATTAGATACAAGTATGCCTACATAAATAGTGTAATTTTAAGTTTGGTATTGTTGTGATATGAATTTTGTTTCTTCACATCCAGCATTTAACGATACGATAGATTCTTTAAAGAATGAATTTAAAGACGATAAATCTAATAATGTAATCATTTGCGGGGCTCACGATTTTTCAAGAACACAGTCTATTGACTTTTATAAGAAAAAGTATGATAAAGTAATCGTGTTTAATCAAGAACCTTTGACAGCAACTCAAAGACAATTTATGCACAAAGGTTATTTTGCTTGGTTGAAACAAGCAGATGAAGTCTGGGACTATGATGAACAGAATATAGAAGTTTTAAAGTTGATTAGACCAGATGTTAAGTTGCATATATTGAAACCATATAAAGACTGGAGTAAATATGCTCCAGTTGCGAAGGATATAGATATATTGTTCTATGGTTCAATGAATGAGCATAGAGCGAAGATACTGAATGAGTTGAAGAAAAAGTATAAAGTTGTGATACTTACTAATTGTTGGAATACAAATGAATTAGATGATTATATTTTAAGAAGCAAAATACTATTAAATATCCATTATTATTATGAGAGTTCAATGCAGGAACAGGCTAGAATGATTAGATGGATAGGTAGTCCTTGTAGAATTATTAGTGAGAAGAGTTATAAAAATTATTTAAATGTTGAAGAAATAGAAAATTGGAGTTTAGTATAAATGCTTAATGATTTAGGAATAAAATATCATACAGATAAAGCATATAATCATAAATTTTGTGATTTATATGAGAAAAATTTTAATAAAGAAATATCAAATCTATGGGAGATAGGTATATTAGATGGTGCTTCTTTACGTATGTGGAGTGAGTATTTACCAAATGCTAATATAACAGGTTTTGATATAGAAGATAAAAGTTCATTATCTTTTAATAAAAATGTTAATGTTAAATTATTAGACCAGAGTAATAAAGAACAGTTAGAAAAATTATCAAATGAAAATAAAGATATTGACATTATAATTGATGATGGTTCACATATAATTGAACATCAGATTATGACATTTGAATTGTTGTTTAATTCTTTAAAATCTGGTGGACAATATATTATAGAAGATTTACATACATCTACAAATTTATGTAATTGTAATACATATAAGTTTTTTAATAATAAAGGAACTTTGCAGTATCTTAATGATATTCTTATTAATAATATACCTAAAGATTATCCTGGTCAATTAAATACATTAAATATAATAGATAAAATTAAGAATATACAAATAATAGGAAATTTTGATACAAATGAAAAAAGAAGTTTAACATCTATTATTACACACATTTGATTATGACATATTCTATAATACAAGTTGCTACAAATAATTATGATAAAATATATGATTGCGTAGATGAAAATTCTACACATAATTTGTTATTTACAGACACAAAAATTGACGCTAAAAATTGGGAAAAAATAAAAATAGAAAGTAATAAAAAATTTCCATTTGACACAGTATTTAATATAAGATGGAACCCATTTGAATTTACTGATACTGATTATGTAGTATGGGTTGATGGTAGTATTAGAATAAATGGTACTGTGAAAAAATATATTGAACAAATGATTGCTGGTAATTATGATTTTGCTGTTTTAACACATTTTGCTAGAAATAATGTTTTTTCCGAATACTGTGAATGGTGTAATATAAGAAATTATAATAAAGAAAAAGCATTTTTATGGTTAAAACATTTTGAAGATAATGGGTTGGATATTAAAAATTCTGGTCTTTATCAGCCAGGTATAATGATTTTTAAAAATAATGTAATAATGCGAGATTTTTGTAATGATATGATTAAAGAATTACATTATCTTGATAAAGACCATTATGAAAGATTAGACCAAACAATAATGACAATGCTGTTAAAAACCAAATATAAAAATATAAATTTACTTACTTTATCACATAAAACATATATGACTAAAGAGCTAAGTTTTCACGGCAATCATCCAATGAAATAGGTAAAAATTAAAATGAAAACAAAATTAACCGAAGTTGTATTATTGACAAAATCTTATAATCTACAGGATTTCAAAGATTGGCTACATTGGCATTTAGATGTTATTGGTTTTGATTGTTGCCATATTTTTGATAATGAAAGTTCAGTAGACATTAAGAGTGTTTGCGATTCTTATGATGATAGAGTCACTTATGAACTTGTGAAAGGGTGGCCGAATCAATATTTGCTTTATAATAGATACATCAATAATGAAAGTCCTGCGTGGTGGGTATTACCTATTGACGATGACGAATATTTATGGATGAAAAATTTTAATAAAGTAAATGATATGATTTTGTTTTATCAGGATAAATGGAAAGATATGACAAAACTCAGCATTCGTTGGCAAAATATGTTTCCAAAAGACCCATTAGCTGAAAGAGGTAATAAATCTTTAATGGAATTTAATACTGAAGTAAATGAGAAGTGGGCTAATTTATTTGATGGCGGAAATAAACCAGTTAAGACATTTGTTTGTACAAAATATAAAGTAAATCATAGTATAGAATTAGGGAATCAAACACATAATCCAATAACAAATGGTTCTAAATCTTATATGTGTAATGGAGATAGACTTGAAGGAAATTGGTATTATGGTTCTAATGACGATGATATTAAATTATTACATTTCCAATTTAAATCAAATAAAGAATGGAATGATAAAATAAATAATAGCATTGAGGCTGGAACAGGTAATTCATATAAAAGATATTTAGCAAGGAATGTAATTAAAGGAATGGTATAATGAAGTATTTTATTGTGCATTATAATACACCAGAATTAACAACTGCATTATGTTCATCAGTAATTAAAAATGATAATGATGCTGAAATTTATATTTTTGAAAATTCAGATAAAAGAAAATTTGAAAATGTTTTTCAAAATGTAAAAGTTTTAGATAATTCTAAACACGAAATTATAGAATATGAAAAAATTTATGATGATGCAGCAAAGTATTTTACTCAATGGGAAAAAGATATACATTATGGTAGAAAAACTTGGGGAACATTACAACATACAAGAGCTGTTCAATGGTTTATAGATACTTTTAATGAAGAATTTATATTGCTGGATTCTGATGTATTAGTAAAAAAACCATTAAATGATATTATAGATAATTCCAAATGTGCTTCTTGTGAATTATATTTTAAAGATGGAAAATTAGTTAGAGCTTTGCCATTTTTAATTTATTTTAACCCTAAAAAATTAAAAGAAATTGGACTTAATTTCTTTGATATATCAAGAATAAATGCTTGTAAAATTGAACACGATACTGGTGGTTCTTTTGGAATAGATATTCTTAAAAATAATATAGATTATAAACATATCAATGTAACAGATTATGTTGTTCATTTTGGAAATGGTAGTTTTAGAGGAAATAATTTAACAGCAAATTTACCAAATACAGAATATGGAACATATAAAGATTTTTTAATGCGATATAAAAATCTATGGAAATAAAGAAATACCGGTTAATTTCCGGTCTTTTTAGTTATTGTATTTCTTGCCGAAACTAGGGTAATTTTCTGCTGTATATTCTTCGTGTTCCATATCATTGTATTTATGTAAACAAAATTTTACACAATTTTACGCAGTTCCTATTGACAGAACTGCGTTTTTTAACTATATTTACTTATGTAAAAGAAAGAGGTTAACAACTATGAAGAAAATTATTTTTGCTATGATTTCCGCAACAATGTTTATTGCTTGTGCTGACAATGGTGTGTCTTCTCCTAGCGAAATTTGCTATGACAAGAAACTAACTTACAAAGATGTTATTTCCCCGATGTATAGTCAATATGCCGACGAATGGAAAGAAGGCGCTTGTGTGGCTAAAATTGGTTCTGATTGTGCTGAGTGGGATGCTAATTACACTATCACGGTTCGTGAATGTGCTGAAAATGTTGAATTTCATTAAGGAGAACTAACAATGCCTATCATTTTCCCATTTACCCAGACCGGTACTGTAATCACAACGGCAGTATTTTTTGTTCTTCTAATTTTCTGTGGTTTAACTGGAGTTTATTTGGATAGCGAAAAAGACAAGAAACACCGCGTGTTGAGGTTTTCTGTAATCTTTGCTGCGCTGGTAATGATTTATTGTGAATACTGCGCAGTAAACATTGGTTTCACTCTCAACCCACCGAAGAACGCAACATTTAAATGTGTGGAAAAGTAATGGAAAGAACTGAATACAACGCAATTTGCAAATCCCGTGGATATATGGGTTTAACTGACGAAGATAATACCTATATGAAGGGAGATGCCGTTGTTTGCGAGTACTTTGACGGCACTGCCACGGTTTATCCGCATTGTGTGATTGGTTCATCTAATAAAACTGGGTCAGAGTACGTCGCTACTATATCCTTAAACGAGATTGTAGCAACCACCACGGAACGATTCATTGAAGCGCTGAACAAATTTGATATGAAATACAAAGAAGCTCTTCAGCTCATTCGTGAAAATAAGTTGGAAGAAGATTTTGAAGAAGATGACAATGATATGTAAACATTATTTTACATAATTATTTAATTTTTTCATTGACAAACTTCAATTTATTTTCTATATTATTTTCAAACAACGAAAGAGGTAACAATATGGCAAACGAAATTGAAAATTCAATGAACGAAATTGAAAAAATGAGAGCAATAACGAGAATGAACCAGTACAAGAAGTCTACGATGACTGTCCAGGAATTGTATGACAAGTTGGGCGAATTCATTAAGAACGGTGATGGCGATGCTATGATTGACGTTGACGATAACTGTGGTGGCTCTTATGCGATGTCCAAAACAATGAACATTTTTGTTTCTCACACTAACGAAGATACGCACGGCAAATGGTGCTTCTTCTCGGAGTACTAATATGACAATTAAAGTTTATTCTATTGTTTCTGTTTTCCAGGGCGAAGGTTCCATTACTGAACAGGGAACTGACCGAGCAAAGATTAGAGCCAAGTTCAAAGAACAGGTTGAAGATGGTTATTACTATGAAGATTATTCCGAAAATAAAGATGAATACTATGGTGATAACTGCCACATCTCGTTTGTAGAAAAGGAGATTGAGGTATAAAATGACCTTTTCCGAAGCATACAAATACCTGGAAGAAAATGGTTGTACATTTGAATTTGATGACCCGAGTTTATTCAAATTTAGTACAGTTCATGTTCTGTGGAAGGATGAAGAAATCGGAACTTTGGATAGTTACAATATGACATTCACAGTTGATGGTTGGTGTCATCAGTTTAACTACAAATCTATGTGGTATGCTGGACAGAAATCGTTTACTGATTTTATGGAACAAAACTTTTTCAACAAGAGGTAATAAAAATGTGGATTCTCATTATGACATTAGCATTTTCTAATATGCAGTCAGTTTATAAGGGTGGTGCTGGTTTTGGTGGCGCTGCCGTTGCTACTGCCGAATTTAGTACTGAGGGTAAATGTAAAGCTGCTGGTAATCGTTGGGAACTTAGCATTTCAACTTATAAACACGAAATCAAAGACGCTGCCAAGTGGGTTTGTGTTAAAAAGTAAGGAGTTAAACAATGGACGAATTTTCCGATAAAGAAGTAAAAATGACCCAGCGTGAACTGACATTCATTAAAGCTGCTCAATATGATAAGGGTTGGCGAATGGGTTTGTTTGTTGGTGGAATGTTGGTAGCAGTTACTAATGTTGCGGCTCTCCTGTTCACAAAGTTGGTATAATATGTGTTATATTTTGTTTGTATTGTTTCCTGCCGTTTCTGCTGGCACAATAGCATACCTTGATTACAATGGAATTTTACACTCTTAACTTGGAGATTAAAAAATGAAAGAAGCATTGAAAATAACAAAGAAACATTTTATTGAATCTTTTGAAGAATTTTTTGAATCTATTAGAAAGATTTTTACAACTCCAAATCTGATTGAAAGATTTTGTGTATGGGTTATGGTAATTTTCACTGTTGCTTTTGGTACAGCTGCACTTGTAATTCCAATTTTACTTCATACAAATCATGATGTAAGCGGATTTGTTTTTCTTTCGTTAATTGTAACAGTTCCTATTGAAGTGGTTCTAATAGGTTCTTCAGCAAATTGGATTGTAAAAGTTTATCAGGAGTAAAACTTATGATTAACATTTTAGATGAACTTGTTCGTGTTGGTGCTTTCAAATCAAAGGGCGAAGCACGAATGATGATTAAGAACGGTGGTGTTTCTGTAATTAGAGCATTCCACGAAAACGCAGTCCCACCTTGTTTTAAGGACAAGACTGTAGATTCCGATATGGAATTTCTCACAGTTTCAGACGAAGATTTTATGCTTGAAACAAAGCTCGGAATTTCTCGTAAGGAAGATAAGGCAAAGATTTTCTCGCTCAGCAACATTGGTTTCTATGACGGTTTTTCTATGCTAGCAGATGGTACTTTGTTCCCAGTTCGCATTTGGGATAATCACGGTTGGGATCCGACACTTGCTCGTTTTCGTGAAAACCTCATTTACGGAACTGGAAAGGGAATCCGATTTGACTGTGGTTGGATAATGACCTGGGATTTGGAAAAGTTCGGAAAGAACCCGTGGCTCATTAACGAAAAGACAGAATTGGAAACTGAACTGAAGAATGGCGATGTTATCAAGATTGGTAAGAAGCGCACTATCGTAATAGGTGAATAAATGGCATTTATTACTTATCACAAATGGGCTGAACTGAATGGTTATGTTCGTAATGATAACTGGCTTGACCTACCTGATGCCAAAAAGATGATGCGACGTAGAGATAAACTGATATTCAAAGAGATGGAAAAAGGACTGACACCGGAAGAAGAGAAAGAATGCGCTTCGTTTGACGATTATTGGATGCATGCTTTTGAATATGGACTAGAAACAGTTGACGAAGTAGTGAAATTTAGAGTAAACTATTTTATGGAAGTCGCTGGAGATAGTTTAGACTCAAAACATAAACTACAAATGAGAAACAGTTTTGAAGCAGAAGTTCGTATGAAATATGCTGAACTGGATGATTATATAACAAAGAAAAACTGGAAAGTAAAATAAAGGAGATAAATATGTTAATTCATTTTATAGCATCTGACACAGGCAAAGAATATACAGTTGATTGGTATAACGCAGTAGTTACGCCGTATGGTGTAGATAAAGAAATCTTTATGGCAGATTTTGTTCCAAATGTTAAATGTAGATGGGGTACACCTTCTAAAGTTAAATATGATAGAACAACTAATGAATTAACGGTTGATGAATATACTGAAAAAATACTAGAAAACTTAATGAAAGTTTATATAGAAGAAGGTTATAAACAACTTTAAATTACGGAGATAAAACTATGGGTGGACTTTTATTAGGCATTTTCATTGGCTATCTAATTTGGGGAAATCACGGTTAAGTAAACAATTTTTTACATAAAATTGAGTTAAAGTTCTTGACAAGGTCAGGAACTTTTTCTATATTATACTTAGAAATTAAACAAGAGGTAACAAAATGACACTAACAAAATTCAATGAAATTGTAAATGACCTTCGCAACATCTTGGGTAAGCAGGGCTCTCTCGCTGTTACTCCAGATGGAACAGACGAAATTATTATCCATTTAAATGACGATGAAGATATGTTCGTTTGCCGTTTTATATTTAAGACTACTCTGCTTATGCGAAATGGAAATGTAGAGTTTATTGTTACATTTATTGAATCTGACTATGAACGGCAGCATTGCGAAGCATCTGAAAAGAAAATTGCAAAAATGATTGTAAAACAATTTGAACAGGAGAATTAAAAATGACTTCACAATTTTTCTATTTGCCCGCAACACAGAAGGTTGAAGAAGAAGTGCGAATCAAGTTCACACAGGAACGAATCAAGCTTGTGAAGGATTGGCTCCAGGATAAGGTTGTGAACAAGTTCACTGAAAACGATTTTGATTGCTGTTCTTATTTGCCTGATTTTGGTGCCCGCCGTAGGGTTGTTAATACCAAAATCGTGACTGACAAGGATTGTAACATTACAAAGCAGTATAAGATTGACACAAATTATTTCACTCAGGTAACTGATGAATTTTGTGCGAACAATCGTTGTAAGATTGACAAGATGGATTTCACCTACTTGCTCATGCTCACATTTAGGGACAATGGAATTTCTGTTAGTCCTGTGCTTGGAACTCTCGCATTTGAACTGGGGGTATAAATGAAGAAGTGGTGGAAGAATTTTATTGACTCAGACGCAAGCACTACTGTGTTTATCGTTTTGGTGTTTGTTGTGACGTTCGCAGTTCTGTATTTCGGTATGAGTTACGGAAACGGAAATACTGAAAATGCGAATGGCGAAAAGGTCCACTATTCACATCCAATTAAAGACCGCGCTCACGGTGGTTTTGGTTATGGATTTGGCTACAGTCCACGAACTCATCGTTTCGGCTATGGATTTGGAACTGGAACAATTAACTTTCATTAAGGAGTATAACAAATGAAACCTGTAACTTCTGCTCTCCATAATTGGATGTCTGCTCTCTTTGTTCATCCGTTATTTCGTGGCGCTTCTTTCTTTCACTGTCCTGATGGTGTTGGCAGTACTCATTACAATATGTACATTATTGGAATGACCAGTGTTCCTGACCATCGTTTCAAAGGACAGAAGAATATTCTCAAGATTGGATGTTACAATACAAATTCAAATCACATTGAAGTACGAGTTGAAATTGAACAACCAGATGCGATTTTCCAAACTGGTGAAGATAATGTAGAGTATTATACAAATTTGAAGCTCAAGGACATCATTGAGTTTGTGAAAATTTATAAGACGAATTTTGAATCCAGTTGGAAACGTATGATGAATCCGTTTGTTATCTATTTCGTAAAACCACAGGAAGAAGTAAAAGATTATATATCACGAAACGAGGCCGATTATCTCAATTACAAAAATATGGTAAAAACTTGTTTTGATTTTTTGAACAAACGAGAACAGTTGAATATCCGAATGAAGTCAAAGGAGAGTGATTTCTAATGAGTAAGAAGAAACAAATAACTGAAGACGAATTCAAATTTGTTATGACAAAGCATAAGGATTTGATTCTGTACTTCACTAGCGAAGAAGAATTAAAATATGAACAAGATACTTATGGTTTTTCAATAAACATCTGGAACGATGATTTGTATGGCGATACTTGGGTATCGCTAAAAGATGGTTTTGCGACAGTTCTAGTTTACGATGGTCATTATAACTATTACATACCTAAAGAAGGTTTTGAAACTTGGCAAGAATTGGACAGATGGATGTCTGACGGATTTATCAAGGACCATTTGTATGATATGAATTGTGCGAGTAAAGCACTTAAGAAACAGTATCTCGGTGATGAAGATTTTAACTATGACCCGTGGAGTAAGAAATAATGTTTAAGATAATTTTCGTTCTAGTAATCAACGCCTATCACGGTGGAATGACAACAATAGATTTTACAACTCTTCAACAGTGCGAAACTGCTAGAGAAAAAGTCCAAGCGGCTGCAGCGAGGGGTGCCCGTATTGGTGCAGTTTGTATTGAAAAGCAAGTTCCACTGAAGAAAACAAAGTGTAAGATAATTAACGATTTCAGTTACAGAAATACAACTTATGAAACTTTAACCGGTTATCCGTATCCAGTAGCACTTGAATGTGTGGAGGAATAATGAAGAAACTGTTAAACTTTATTATCTTTGTGTACCTCTGTATGCCAATAAGAATAGTATGTTACTTTGTTTGTGCTTTTCTTGGTTGGCAAGGTTGGAATGAACCATTCTGGGGAAAACTTATTGAATGGTTAAAAGATGAATTTGAAGTTTTGTTACATCCAATTAAAACATATAAAAGTATGAAATAAAAGGAATATAAAATGATTAAAGCAAGTGAACTCAGACAAAAGTATTTTGCCGATGACAGTTTCAATGATTCAACATTTGAACAGTTAAAAACATTATGCGAAAAGAGTATAATTGCTGCTGCCGAAAAAGGAGAAGATAGTGTAACAATAAACATACCAACAATGTATAAAAAGCGAATTGCTGGATGGCTGGAAGATAACGAATACACAGTTTTTGGTGTTAATTCCGAATCAGATGAAATGTACATTTTTTGGTCTGAAGATTTAGTTGAGCAGATGGTTTAATGTAAAATAAAAGTTACAAAACATTTGGAAGATGTAAATTTATATTTACATCTTTTTTCGTTTTTTTCTATTGACAAACTGCATAAATTATTCTATATTATTAGTGTAAACAAAACAAGAGGTAACAAACTATGCCAAAGACTGTCCCTGAAATGCTTGACGAACTCCGCAACACTCACACAAAGCTTGAAACTGAACTACGTGATGCTTTGGTGGATTTCCAAAATTACGGTGTAGCTGAAGCAGCCACTCTCGCCAAAAAGCTCCGTAAGTTGGCAACTGAAATGGAAAATTTTGACAAGGCATATATTGAATGCTTGGAGGCAAATGGCTAATGTACGAAGCACTCTTTCAAAGAATTAAATCAACGGATTTTCCGCTCCAGTGCCGCGGAATGTATTACTTCTCAAAGGGCCGACACGCACATCAGGAACGAAAGGGTTCTGGCACTCCGTATTTCGTTCATCCACGTGGTGTTGCTCTAATTGTGATGGAACACGGTGGCACGATTGACCAGATTAATGCTGCTCTCGCACACGATTTGCTGGAAGACACTGAAACCAGTTTCTTGGAAATCAAAGCAGTCGCAAATTCTACTCATTGTGCGGAACTGTGTGCTGAATTGAGAAACAACAAATTTGGGATTGCTGAAAAGGGCAAGGAAGATTATATGACTGAAAAGCTTCTCAAGATGTCCAATGACGCACTCCTGATTAAGCTGGCGGATATGGTCTATAATTCTTGGGATAAGCCCGCAGAAAAGGCCCTGAACAGAATGTACAAAAATGTTTGTGAACTTCTGTTGAAGCGTAATCTCTCACCCACCTGTAAAGAACTTGCGGAACTTGTAATTCTCGCATAAAAGGAGTAACAAAATGCAAATTGTAAAAACTTTCGGACAGTCTCTCTATGTACCAAAGACCGGTACTCGCAAGCTTGTCAATAAGACAGTTGTGATTGGTATTTATCCGACCTTGACGAATGACCAGTTGGTTGCTATCGTTAAGGAATACGAAAAGAACCATGAACCAGGTAATTATTACTTTGTTTATGACGAAACAAAGCGAGATGTTGTTTATCGTCAAGGAGACTAATTATGCTTGGTGTCTGGTTGGGTAATACACGATTAGCAAAGGAACATCCTGAAGAGTTTCTAAAGATTGGAATTAAGCTTACTATCTGTATGGGGATTTTGTTCACCATTGTTGCCCTGACGCAAGATTTTGCTAGGGATTGTTTGCGTGATTTCATTGAATGGACTTGCTCATTTAATGGAACATTGGATGTTGAAGCACTTTGGGAACAAATTAAAAACTCTATTGGAATGAAGTAATGGCTGTATATTTGACACTAAATGAAATAAACGATATAGCGAAACGCTTTAATGGCAATTTCATTCAGGGTTGTTGGCATTGTCGCTTTTATATTTTGAATAATAGAAATGAACCTATAACCATAGTGAAATTTAAAAAGCAAGAAAAAGATAAGTATAAAATTTGGTTGTTTAATGATGTATTTAATCATTGGAGAACTCCTAATTCTTGGACTGCAATTTTTGAAACCTCAAATTACGGAAAACCAAAAACCAAGGAAGAATTTTATAACCGATTAGATATGTTATCTAAAAATTTGGTTGAAATTAAAAAGACAGTAAAAGAATGGGCAATTAAACAGAAAGAAATGAAACTTAATGAGGATTTCAATGATTAAAACTGCAAATACAGAACAAGAATTTAAAGACATTGTTATGTCAGATTTAAAGTCGCATAACATTCTTACACAAAAGGCAATTTTAAAATCTACACTCAATTATTGGTATGGTGATGCCCAATGTTCTAATTCCGGTAATACAGAAATAGTCAATTACAAAGCTTCTATTACCTTTATGGTTTTTGAAGACGAAACAACTATTAACAAAATAAAAGGAATTGCGAAATACAGACCACTCCATACACAGTTCAAAGCAATTAAAGCATTTTGGTGTGATGATAATACGATTGTTTATGGTTATGATTCTTGGTATCATACTTACGAGGAACACAATCCAAGTCCTTACAATGGTTTTCCAAAAGTATGGGGCTGGAGTGATGACGATGTTAAAGCAATGCCTGATGTGTGGGCTGACTCTCATCCATCAAGTAAACTTGCTCATTATAAACCTTGGCCTTGTTGTTATTATGGACCGAACTATTCAATTACTGGTGACCAGTGGGCTAAAGTTGAATTACACGGCTTAAAATTCTATAAGGACATTGACAATTTGAATAAAATCTATCAGTTTGAAAAGGACGAAATTATTAGACTTATTCCTGTTGCGGAAAAGATGAATAAACAGTATGCTCAATTTCTTACAACTGTAGATTGGCATAAAAAGAGTGATAGAAAAATTATTCGTCAATACAAACTCAAACTTAATCAACAGAATGTAAATCTTAACAAAGTAAAAATGGATTTCTAAAGGAGATACAATGACAAAGAAATTTTATGTTGTTAGTTATGAAGAAAACGGTGTAACAAAATACTACACTGATAAGAAAGATACTGATTTATTTGCTTATGAAACTTCCGACATTTTTGAAGCTAAACGATATGTGACTTATCGTAAAGCAGAAAACTATGTAAACAATAAGAAGAAAGAAGTCAACACGTGGATGAGAAAAACCATTAAGAATTTTAAGATTCACGAAGTTGAAGTAACATACAATGTAATTAACACAAATGAAGTATGATAACTGAAGAAGATGTAAAAGATGTAGTCAGTCGTTATCCAAATTTGGAACTGTCAATTAACACTAACACACTTTTTAATAACCATACAAAAAGATTGTTAGTTTATGTAAATTCCAAAGCATTCCACTATGGAAGTAATCTTCTTGTTGAATATGATTACAATGGAAAACCTAAAGATGGGATTTTGCAGGTAAACAATGGGAACCAGCACATTTATAGTGATTGGGCTTATATCACTGAAGATTCTATTTATCTGGTTGAAAATGAAAAAATGAGAAAGAAGGTCCGAACTAAAGAACAATTTGAGAAACTGATTGTTGATTCTTTAAGAATGATTAAAGAAGCCGAAGTTGACCTGCACCTCCGTAAGATTAGTAAGGATTTCTATGACTAGAAAACAAGTAAAAAATCTTTGTGCCGAATTTGGTATGGAAATGGTTGCTTTTCCTAGGCGTATATATTATTGTGATTATCTTGTTGGTAGTTTCTATCCCGATAAAGGAAACTGTTCATATAAAATGAGTTTTATTGGTTCTTGTGTGAAAACAGATAATTATGAAACAGCTCGGGAAGAAGTAATTAAAAAGATAAAAGACATTAAAGAATTTATAAATCAACAAATGTTAGAAAAGATTAAAGAGGATTTCTAAATGACATTTACAGAATATAAACAATTATGCCTAAAATATAATTTGCAGGTATTGAGTTACGAAGGACGAGATTTTGGAATTTGTGGTGTTCCGTTTGTGGGTTGGGGTAATCATATTAGAGTTATTCCAGAACGAGTTTGGAAGGACGAATTGTTATCTGACAACGGAAAGCATATCATTTATACAGGAGAATTCCAATATACTCCTGATTTAATAAGTAAGAAAGACCAAAAAGCACTTGAAAATTATTTGATAAAATTAAATGCTTGGTTAAAACAAATTAAAGCCGAACAGAAAATCAGATTTATAAATGAGGATTTCACATAAAAAAGCGGGATTTTATTTCCCGCTTTCTTCTTTAAATTTTGCTATGACATTTTCGTCAGTTGCCGCAACTTCTGCTGGACAACCCTGTTCTTTGTATTTTGCTAGAAAATCAAACATATAATTTAGCATTATACCAGTTACAGATTCAACAGAAAGTTTTTTATTATTTTTTGCGAATGTTTTAGCCACAGTTTTGATGTATTCTTCAGTACTCAATTTCTTTCTTTTTGCGGTCATTTGTCGCTGCGGATTTTTGTAAAAATTGTAATCTTCCAAAATAAATCCGTTTTTGTTTAAAATTTCTTTAGCTTCTTTGATTTCCATTGTAAAATCTCCTTTAATGTATTTATAATTTTCTATACTTTGACAGTACTGTGCGTTTCCTGCCATTCTCTCGGTAAAATGATATAGCCCTAGCATCGGTATCAAATCTGGGCTCCTTGCTACGTTTCCTGGGCAGTATTATGTAAATAATTATTTACATTAAAATGACAAATTCTTATTGACAATAGAACTGTAATTTACTATATTATAATAAAACAATAAGAGAGGTAACAATATGGCAAATGTAAAAATTCAGGTCCCAATGTTTAAGGGAATTAACATTTTTGACCAGGAAGTAGTTGGTCAGTTACTCGTTGTGGGTGATACTGCTTGTATCATTCCGTTAAATGGCGAACACGGCGATTGGAACAAGAACTTTATGACCTTTGATGGTCATCATTTGATTCAGGGAATGTATGACGAAGCTCTTTGGATTCGGGACCCGTCCACCATTCAACCCGCTGGTCATGTAGAAGTGGAGGTATGCTAATATGGATATAATTTCTCCTGAAATTTTTAATTCCTTGTGTAAAATCTGTAAGGAACATGGCTGGTATATGCCCGAAGAAAATTTCCGAACTGTTTATAAAAACATTGAAGAAAGCAGAACTGGTGGTGTTGATTTTGCGAATAAAATTGTATGCGAATGCCATGCGAATTACAGGTTTTTTAACCCGGATGGTTCAGACCAAGTACGAATGACTACTACTTGTGAAAACTATTTTACAACCATCCGTCTTACTAAACTTTTTATCGCATTTCCTGTGATTATGCACACCATTGACTTTGGCGAATTATATCATTTTCAAACTGACGATTTTTATTTGGATTTTAAAGACATTAAATCCGAGCATGACATTGAAGATGTGTTAATGCAGGTGGAAGAACACATCAAAGAAGTAAATGATTGTATCGGCACCAAAGGAAAAATGAATAAGAAACTCAGGAATTTGCAAGGAGATTTCTAATGGAACTCAAGAAATTTAATGATACGATTGAACATCTGCGTCAGTTCTTTGATGCTTGTGTTTTTGAACTTCGCACAAAGAATATGGAAACAGAAACCATCTTGACAGTTAAGGACGAAAAGTCCAATGCTGATTTAGTTGAAATTCATTTTACAAATGACATAAACATTAACTCCCATAATGGTTATGATTCTTTGGGCTTGTTCGTTTCTTATGACTGGTCTAGTTATGACGAAAACGATTTGAGCCAGGCCGAACTTTCTGCGGTGAAGGCAATTATCAAAATGTTCAGGAATAAGTAAATGCGACGTGAAGAAAAAATTGAACTTATCCTAAAAATTCTTGGGAATAATGGATGGAAAATTTCGCAGGAAGATAGGGACAAACTTTACAACCGTAAAGGAAAGATTTACTCACAACTGAACGGACATTATGACCTTGGTAAGAAAAATCTTTGTAAAGAAAAAGATTATATCGGGTTTGAAGGTGATGATTCAGTTATTGACCTTGTAGGTGACGAATGGCAAGTTGTAGCAACTCTATATGCCAGCGGAAGTGGTTATCTTATTATTCCAATTCTTTATCACATTTTAACAGAACCAAACAAAATAAATTTTGGTTGTACTGATTATTATGTGGATTTGATGTACTACAATACTGAAGAAGAAATTGCTGATGTTATTGCTCAGTGTGAAGAAAAGATTAACCAGGTAAAATTCAAGATCAAAGAATACGAAGCAAAAATTAGAGAACAGAAAATACAAAAGGATTTTTAATGCTAAAGAATGAAAAAGTAAAACTTCTGTTAAAATATGCTGAACAATATGGTTTTAATGTTTCTAAATCTCATATTCTTACAAAGAATGGGAATGTTCAGCGAGATGCTACCTGGAGAGATTATATAATAGGAATTACGGAAGTTAAAAAAGCAGACGGAATTTATGAACGAGGCACGCACGATGTATTTGATGTAACTGCTATGGGTGATTTGTTTTTTACGATTACGGCTGGTTCATTGATTCATTTTCCTGTACCACTTCTTATTCAAAATTTTGATAAACCAAAATACTATGTTTATCGTGAAGTTGCGGACTGGAATGATTTTAAAACTGAAGCCGACATTGAAAAATATGTTAAACTTTCAGCTGATGCGATTGAAGCCCTTAAACTAAATGCTAAACAGTATGATTTGAAAAAAAGAGAACAGAAGATGGAGAAGGATTTTTAATGCGAGAATGGATGCCAAAAAAAGAATACAATTTATATCAGAAGAAGATTAGTGAACTCTGTTTGCAGATGGGTTTGAAAGAAATACGAACTAAAGATGCCGTTGAGTATCGGACTGAACTAGAAACCAATTTTGTATTCGGCGAAGTAATTAGAATGTTTGACTATGACGAACACTATTACAGCGCAGTTGTCTTTTTCAATAAGTTGGTGCCTTCAACTACTGTGTTTGGTTCAGATGATTACAATTACCTTTTTGAAAATTACTACAAAGAACTTCCGTTTGAAACTGATGACAACACAATTTCATTTAGTGAGCCACTTGAAAAGGTTTTAGACAAAGTAAAATACATTGTTAGTAATGCTATTAAGCAGCGTAAAGAGTTGGATGTTAAAGTAAAATTGGAAAAAATGAAGGTAGATTTTAAATGAATTATTTGGATAACGATTTTGTGAATGATATAGTTAAGCGAGTTTATGGCTGGCATGATTGTTATGATAAAGCGGAAGGAACAGAACGAAAAGGATTGTTTGCCGCAGTTAGTACTTTTATGCCATATTGCCGAAATACAGGCATTTATACTGAAAAAGATTTATCACGATTGTGTGGGGAAAATGAAATTTTATTGTTATATCCTGGATTTTCTTGGACTGAAGAAACTATCCGACAGCACACAGTAAAATTCCTTAAAGAAGTACAAATTAAGGCCAAAGAAAATTTTTTGAAAGAGGACTTCAATGATTAGTAAAAATTTATTTCACGAAATTTGTAGGCGAAATGGATTGGTTCAATGCGGACCAATGAATGAATACAAGTTTCCTGCTTGGAATAATAAATTTGGTGGTAGGATTGTTGCGACCTGGTTTAAAACAGAACGGGTTACAGTTTATGTACTTAACCAGCATGAACGAAATGGAATAAAGCAGTGGGTTCAGGACCCGTATTACCAAATTGAAGACCCTGAAGAATGTGAAACACGAATAAAAGATACTTATATAACGGCAAAGAAACTCTGTCAGGAATTTAAAATGAAATCTATCAGTAGGGATTTTGACTAATGCTGAATGAATACTATTATATGACTGAGAATGTTGTTATGGGATATGGTAAGAACTGTATCATTTTATTGCACGGTTGTAATGGTAATGATGACACAATTTGTCATTGTTCACAAATTAGAAAATACAATGCTTATCCGAATATGACAATGTATAATTTGTTCAAAGACCAGATGGATTTGAATGGTGGACTTTATTCAAAATCCAGGAGAAACGAACCTTTTTATCTGGTTGGCGGTATTATAGATTTGGATAAGTTTAGTATTGTTCCAATTAACGATGGTGCGAAATTAGAACCTGATACTCATTATGTTGTAACAACTGGGAATGACAAATTTAAAGTAGTTTTGTCAAATGAAGATGGCACACTCAGTTGTACTGGTGTTAAAGCATATCTTCCAATTTTGACTAGAGATATAGCAAGTAAGATTTTTGCTAAATTCAGTAAAATGGAACGCAAACTAGAAAAAATGAAAAAGGATTTTGAATGATAATAGGCGATTTTGTAACACTAGAAGGTTTCCAGGAAGAAATGCTGAATTGGCTGGAAGATGTTAAGGAAAGATGTGTTCCAAATGGTAGCTGGTGGGATAGACAGAAAAATAAACCTGAAATTGCTGGGTTCTACTTTAAAATGTTTTATGACCCTGGAGTTCACGATTGGTTGCTTTCCGATGCTGGAGTTTATTCTGCAAACCAGCGTTATTGTTCTCGTAAGAAAACAAACCATACATTCCTAATTAAAGGAATAGATTGGACTGAAGAAACAATGAAACAAGAAATGGCTCGTCAGTATAAAGAATTCCAAGTTAAATCAAAATTAGTTAAATTGGAAGGAGACTTTGAATAATGTTTAAGATTATTGTTTACGCAGATGGAATGGAATGTACCAGATTTGAAGGTGATAACTTGTATGACCTTGTTCTTAAATTGAACATTTACAAAGAAAAGCACTGTGCATTTACACACGCATTTATGTTGTTCCAAAATGATAAACAACCTACTGATGAAGTATGGAGAGAATACCACGATATGTTGTACAAACTAATTCCACTTGCTAGAAAGATGGTTGCGATGGGAGAAGATTTTTAATGATAACTGTAGAACAATTTTACACGATTGCCAAACGCTGTGGATATGAAGTATACACAGATGACAATACGTTCTATCATGTGTATTACAGAAATGACATAAAAATGGGTAAGTTAATGGCTCGTTATTTTGATGCTTCGTATTCACAAAAAGAAGCTAATTTGTATGAGCCAGTTTCTTATACTTATTTCACGCCAGATACTTCTAAATCAAAAGAGTATAGTGACCCAAAGAAATTTGAAAAAGATTTACTGAAAAATACATTCACTATGAAAAAATACTTTTTCAAGTATTACGAAAGACTAAACACCAGAACAATATGATTACAGTAGAACAATTTTGCAAAGTTTGTACTAGACTCGGATTCAAAGTTTTTAAAGATTATCCGTATAAAGATTTCTACAAAATCTTTTACGAAGATTATAAAGAAGACATTAGTTTTTCCTTGGCTCGTTTGATTGTGTTTTGTCATGGGAATGAAGTGACTTTGTTTATACCTGAGCATTATTCATTTTTAGCACCAAGTACTCACGCATCAGATAAAACTTATTCAGACATTAAGGAATTTGAAAAAGACTTAATGAAAAATTACTTTACATTGAGAAAGTACTGGTTTGATTACAATATGAAAGCACACTCAATTATTTAAAGTCTCTGTATGTTTTTCCATTATCCAAAGACATTAAGTATTTCTTGCGTGTTTTATTCATACTGTCAATAATGCCTTGGTCGGAAAAGACCTTTTCCCAGTCATTACCCAAATGAATCCACTCGGCTCTAGTACCTGGATTGTATTCATAGATAACTTGTCCAAAATCAACCTGACCAGCTTTATCTAACTCAATGATTTTAGCTGCTATATCCTTCAATTTCAAAGAACAGTTCTTTATATAAACATCTGCTGCTCCAATACAAGGTTTACAAGATAACTGAAGTCCGCAGAAATGGTCGGAAGTTTTACTTGGGTTATATCCTTTCTTTATGAGTCTATCATAGTCAGATTGTGTACGAACACCACTAGAAATGCCGATACTGACATTTTTCTTAGGGTCAACTTTAAACTGTTGGAGATAATCACGAACTTTCTGTAAGTTATTGGCTAGTAATTGAACAAGCGCAGTTTGATAAGGTGTCAAATCAGTACTTGTAAATTCGGATAACTTGAAATTTTGTGTAAGCTTAAAATCGGTCATCTTTTTTCCTTATACATATTGAACAATTTAACATTTTTACTATATTTATCAAAATGACAACAAGTGAACTTAAAGACTTTATTTTTAACACTTATCCTTCCTATTTTTCAATAGTAGGAACGAATGATGAAAGGTTTGAAATAGTGTTTAACAAAGCACTATTTCCAAAGGACATCTATATAGCAAATGATACTATCTTAAATGTGTATGGAACAGAAGGGTCTGTATCTGTTTATGATTTGATTTCAATAGAAGGACTTGAAAATGATGGACTTGGACTTCCATACATTGAAACTTACAAGTCAAGAAATTTGGATTTGAAAACATTGAATGAATTTATACTGCGACTTGTAATGGACTTTGTAGTAAATCGTTTGCTTGGAATGCAAAAACAAATTAAAGACTTTATAGCAAATATGAAGTTAGAAAGTATTAAAGAGGATTTTTAAATGAAATGTTTAGTTTTAAGTGATATACATCCTGATATGTGGTTTGGTTTTTGTGATAAATCTTACAAAGAATCAAGCATAGACCCACCTGAAGAACTTGTTATGAAAACAATGGATTGGATGTGGGATTTTCAGAGCATTCCATCAACTCCTGCGATTTTGATTTCAGGAGATATAGCAAACGATTACTTGACATTCACAAGAGTAATCAAGTGGCTCTCACAGAAATACGAACAAGTTTATTTTACACTTGGAAATCACGATTTGATTGTCCGTGGTGCTACGATGTCTAAGTCCAATTTACAATTCCATACATCCGAACAAAAGATACAGAAAATGCAGGAATACTGTACTCAGTTTCCAAATGTTCATTTGTTGGAAGGAAACATTGTAAATGGGATTGGTGGCACAATGATGACTACTGATTTGAAGTGTGAAGCAAAACCTGGACTAGATTATGATTTCAAATGGAAGATTGACTGGTTTGACGGTAGACATTGGAAGGTCAAAAAGAAAGCATCCGAAATTTGGACTGATTATGAAGCTAAAATGAACAACATAATCGCACAAAATCCAAAGGTTATTGCTTGTCATTTCGCACCGATTGAAGTAGGAATAAGTTTTGAGTTTAGAAACTATCCAACAAATACATTCTTTTATTTTAATGGTAGTCCATTCTTTAATAAGATAACACAGGACACAATTTGGACCTGCGGACATATTCATAATAGAAAGATTTGTGAGTTTGAAAACGATGCTGGAAAGAAGATAAAAATTTTGTGTAACCCTTATGGTTATCCTGGTGAAGGAGACCCATACACAGATGTTAGTGTAGTAAAGGACGGAAAATGGGAAAGGGAACAAATCAAAACTTCCCATAGCGACTTTATCATTGACATTTAAGTTCACAAAAATACATTTTATTTTCTAAATAATAAAATTTATTCTAAATTTACAATAAAGGAGAAAAATATGATTGAAATAATGGCAGGAGCAATAGAGTTAGGACTATTCATTTATATGTTCTTTCTCGTTTGCCGAAACAACACACGAATTCAAGCACTACAAAAAGACTGTGTAGAACTTGAAAAGAAAATCACAAAACTAACAAAAGACACAAAGAAGAATCACGAAGAACTTATGAACTCATTTGACGATAAGTCCATCACGATTGCTGAAGGTGTAACTGACATCATTGAAACATTGGAAGATTTTGAAGTTCCATACAATGATGTTGGTAAAGTAATTGACGAAAAGAATTTGCCAAATTACAAGATTACTTTCAACAATGATAATGAGATTCTGCTTTCTTATGATTTCCAAACTGTAACTTTGACTACTCCAACAGAAAGCACAAAGTTCAACGATTGGACTACATTTAAGAATGAACTAATAAATGTATTGAGTATTATCAAATGCCCAGAACCAGAAGAAACTGATGGACAGAAGGACGAACCAACAGATGTTCCTGAAGAAGAACCTGGTGAAGACACAACTGAGACCTAAGTACAAATAAAATAATAAAAAATGAGAACTGGGACATCACTCCCAGTTCTTTTTCTATATTATACATAAAAGAATAGGTGAATTTATGAAAAATACATTATTAGTTAATTTGTATGCAGGTCCTGGTGCTGGTAAATCTACTGGTGCCGCTTATATTTTCGCAAAATTAAAAATGGCAGGTGTTGATTGTGAGTATGTTTCCGAATATGCCAAAGATAGAGTTTGGCAAGAAGACCAATTCCCATTACAACACTGTCAACTGTATGTTACTGGTAAACAATGTTTGAAGATTACCCGTTTGCTTGGCAAGGTAGACGTTGTAGTGACAGATTCTCCGATTGCTATAGGTGCGATGTACACAACCGAAAAACCATACCAGGACGTGTGTATCTACGAAGCAAAGAAATACAAAAATACTTATAATTTGTTTGTAAATAGATTTAAACCTTATAACCCAAATGGCAGAAATCAAACCGAAGAAGAAGCCAAAGAAATAGACAGAAAAATTAAGGCATTTTTAACTGATAATAACTTGGAATTTAAAGAAATTAACGGAACTGAAGAAGGTTATAATGCCATAGTCAAAGATATAATAGAAAAATTAGGTAAATAATGGCAGATATAAGCATTAAAAAATTAAACGAAAGTTTCATTGAAATTTCCGCTCCTGAAGACATTACATACAACATTTATGCTCGTTATTCCGAGTATGTGTCTGGTTATCAATTCCAGCCACGCTTCAAAATGAGGGTTTGGGATGGAAAGCACCATTCATTCAATATGCGTTCAGGTGTACTACCCATTGGTCTTGCGAAAGACTTGATTTTGTGGGCAACAAATCAAGGAACAACATTTGAACTTGAACGGATTTAGAGATGCCGAATTTCTTGAACAGTTAGATGAAAAAGAATATACCGAAATGATAAAGGACAATATGAAAAATGCTCCTTTTGAAATTCGTGATTATCAAGATAAAGCAGTTCGTGCTGCATTGAAATACCATAAGGGCATTTTGCTTTCTTGTACCTCTAGTGGTAAGTCTTTAATGATTTACAACGCAGTTCGTTGTATTAGAAAGAAAGATTACAACCATATCCTTTTGATTGTCCCTAACATTATGCTTGTAGACCAGATGTACGATGACTTTAAGGACTATGGTTATGATAACATAGATGACGAAGTAGAAAGATTGGGTGGCGGCCACGAAGCTACATTTGACAAACCAGTTTTGATTTCTACTTGGCAGAGTTTACAGAATAAAGATGCTGAGTTCTTTGAGAAATATAGTGCTGTGTTCGTAGATGAAGTTCACGGTGTAAAAGCAAATGTTATGACTAAACTAATGAAATGGTGTACAAATGCTTATTACAAGATTGGTACAACTGGTACACTTCCTAATGATAAATGCGATTTGTTACAAATTAGAGAAGTCGTTGGTGATGTCATATTTGAATTGAAGTCAAAAGAACTCATTGATGCTGGCGTATTGACAAAGATTAAGATTGCGAACATTATCGCAAAATACCCCGCAGAATTTATCAAGAAGAATAAGGGTAGAAGTTATCCTGAAGAAGTGAAAATGGTAGAAGAATACCAGGATAGAAATAAGGTATTGGAACTTATTCTTTCCCACACAGACCCAAAACATAACATTCTAATTCTTATGAACCACTTGAAACACGTCAAACTAATTCAAGAATGGTTAGAAGAAAAGTATCCTGACAAGAAGGTTTCTGTAATCACCGGTGCTGTAAGTGGTTCGGAACGTAGCCAAATTCGTACAGGTATTGAAAATGAAGATGGAACTATATTATTGGCTACTTATGCTACTATGAGTACAGGTGTTAATATGCCAAAGCTCCACGATGTTATTTTGTATGCTAATAGTAAGTCCAAAATCAAGGTTCTTCAGTCTATTGGCCGTGGATTGCGTAAGCACAAGACAAAGAACCAGATTATTTTGTATGATGTGATTGATGATTTGACCTATCAGACATCTAGAGGTAGATTGGTAGAGAATTATTTGATTAAGCACTGGAAAGAACGAATGAACTATTATAAGGAGCAAGAATTCCCGGTAATCAATACCTCAATTAACATATAGTGGCTATAAATATATTACTATGGCTGAAACAAAGTTAACATTAAACCAAAACCATTTTTTAGTTTACGAAGATTTTGACGGTGATAGAGCCGTTGATGAAAGTGAAAGACCATTAACAAACTTAGATTTCGCTAATTCATTACCATTGGATGGCGATACACAAGTTCGTGAAACTACTAAACACAGATATTATTATCTTAATTTAGATTGGAAAAGAAGACCAGAATATTTAAATCTTGAAGGTGAAAACTTTGGTTTACATATAATTAACATAGATACTAATGGCACAGCATATAAGAACGAATTTTGTCCTTCTGTTATGCCAAAGAAATTTATTAAGGTCAGATCAACTGATGCAGGTAAACCTGATTATCTAACACAAGGATTATGTGGTAATACAAATAGCAAAGGTTTAGGTGGTCTTGCTAATTTTAAGTATGATGGTTTTACAATAGCTGGTGAACTTAAGCTGGATTTTAAGCCTAGTGATAAACAAAGTTGTTTTTATTACTATGACAGTTATAATAAAGATTATTCGCCCCGTTCGGAAATTCTAGTAGAAGAGACTGCATATCAAGAATATGATTGGTTAAATGACGAAGTATACTATGATGATAAAATAGTATATGATATGCCATTGTTCCCATATAGTGATAATTTTGACAGTAATGATTATCTTGGTGGTTATGTTAATAGAGTTAAATTTGTTTACAAGCCAATAGAAAAAGATAACAAAGTTATTCACGAATTACACTGTTATACAGACGATCAGCACAGTGAACCATATTATTTTGATTATTTTACTGAAGAATATGTGTCAATGAAGAATGATATTTCTCTCGTTACATTTATTCCAATTAAAGATAAACAAGCTGATATGCCTGGAGAGTTAAAATGGATGCTCTGTGAATTTTGTAGAGGAATTGCTGCATCTACAAACTTTACAGAAGTTAATAGACCTGATGACCCAGCTAGAGTTAAGTATGAATGGCGTCCTTTAACATTCAAGAACAAACCAAAGCAAGCCATTATATTTACTGACGAAGAATTCAACGAATTTCTAACTATCTATCAGTACATTCCAAAACAACCACAAGAAGATGTATCACCTACAGATTCTTCAATTCCAGTTGATGCCAATGGTAATTTCAAGTCTATTGAAGTTAATTCATACAACATAAATCCACAATTTGTTGAATATGAACCAGGTAAGACTGTTCAAGTTTTAATTGATAACAGAGATGACGAAAATGGCGAAGAAAATAAACATTTGAAAATTCTTAATAGAAATTCAGATGTTTATTATGTTACAGTAGATAAGTATTATAGTGATAGAAATTCGTCAAAATATACATTTAGTGAAAATGATTATATTTTATTGGACGCAGATGGCTATCCTTTATATTCACCAGATGTTTTAACAAAATTAGGTATTGGTTATTTAAAAGCTTCTTGGGTCATTTATGATAATGGTGAACTTAAGGCTTATGTACCATATAGTGATTTAATTACTACTTGGTATAATGGTTTTAATAAAAAAACAAATTATGATGTTTTTGGAGAAGATGGTAAAGTAAAATCAGGTTATGTTGAAGGGCCAATTTATAGTACAAGATATTTAATGGTTCCTGATAACGGTTCATATAAATGGGCTGAAACAAATAAATTAACATGGGATAATGGTTATTATCAAGATAACGAAGAAATCGTTTATATCTATGGTGATTTAATGGGAATAAATCCCGAACAAGTTACAAGTAATACAGGTGCTTCTAAATATACAAATGAAGTAGAAAATATATTTAGAAGTAGACAAATTATCTATAAAACTAAGTATAATCAAAATCTTTTGTCAATGGCAAAAAATGAAGATACAAATACATGGAGTCCACTAGAATATTATGGTGGTAATCGCCCAGCTGAACCTGAATATCCAATTATATTAACTATTTTAAATCCTGAATCTGATAACCAATTCTTTGAATTTATTACTTGGCAAAAAGAACCATCAGATAGTAATGTATCTTATTCTTATACAGTAAGATACAGAATTTCCGAAAATACATTATCCACTATTGATAAAGGTCCACAGTATAAAAACTTCGCATTTTGGACTGTAGATGCTAATAACGAAGAGGTATTGACTACAATAGATAATTACAGTGATATTAGTCCTGTAAATGAAATTGTAGATAACGAAACAAAACCAATAATAAGAGAGATACAGTATATTATCACTTACACATTGGCACTTGATAATATGCCTACAAATCCTTATATTGGAACATTGTTGCCAAATACTTGGTCTTATGCTCAAACAATGAAACAAGCATATCTACAAGGTCATATAGTTAGTGTAAAGAGTGTAAGTAAAGACTCTACAATTTCACAAGAAAAATACTTGGAAGAACAAATAAAACAAATTAAATTTATGACACCAAGTGAATACTATGCTGATAAAATGCAGTTAATTTATGATGAAGATTCATCACATAATTGGTTCTGGTTAGATACATTAAGTAATTGGTGTAGATACGAACTATATGAAGATGGTACTACAATTATGCTTAAACTATGGAATGGTTTAGGCGGCTGGGATGATGTTCAAGATATATTGAAAGAAATTAACCTTGGTGATAATAATAAACTATTGAAGAACTTTTTATATAATAAGGATTTCTTTGTGTATGGTGTTGAATTTCCAATAAACAATTCTCAAGGACTTTATATACCAGCATACAACCCAGTAGTCCCTAAGAATGTTGGTGATGCTCATATACCAATTTTTAATAGAGGTCAGATTCACTATTTCACATTAGTTTTACCAAAAGACACCCGTTCTATTTTGTATAAAACTAATATGTCAAACTATAATGAACAATTTAACTATAATGGCGACTATAACGATTACGCAAGAATGTTCTATCCTGAAAATAAAGAAGGAACTACTCCAAAATTACCAGATGATACAAGACAGTATGCTATTGGTATTGCTTCACAGTATTGTCCTTGTGTAATGAAAATGAGAACTGATGAATTAGCAATTTGTATTTACTTAACAGCACAAGTTGCTAATGAATTGGGTTATTATAAGAACATTATAACTCCTGATGAAGCAAACATCCGTTGTAAAAAGATTTTCGGGGATGGTGCTGATAAAACCATTGAAAATGACTGGAAACGATACTTCAAAAATAATAGAATTGAAGAAAAGAAATCTGATGTTAGAGATACAAATGATGATACCATATTCAATACCCAGAGTTCAGTACTTGTAAAAGGTTCCGATACTATAAATACAATTAGAATTTATGCTATGCGACCAAACCCAACAACTAATAATAAAGACATTCAAGATTACCTTGAAAGATGGGATAAGTAATGAGTTCATTTGTATTCAATGATTTTAAAGATAGATTTTTAAATGGTGAAGTACCAAGTGCTGATTCTTGGTATTTTATTCCAGTATCCGAAGACTTTAAAGATAAATTTGAATTTAGCGGTATTCGTTTAGACCATTATAGAAGTCTAAGTGATTTTAAAGATGTATCTGATAAGAGATATAATAAATCATTATTTGATTATCACGGAACAGAAATAGGTACAAATCATAAAGGTAAAGAAAGACTTGTAGATGTATCTGCTGCGGACTTTAAAGTTAGAGGCGATGCATTAATAAATGGTTGCTGTATTGAACATAAGTGGTCTAAGGTTATTGATGATGAATCATTTACAAATAAACCAATGTTTATTACAAAAGAAAATTTTGATAAATTTACTGATTTCTATCTAAACGCAATTATAAACAATACTAACATTCATGAATATTTAAATAGTGAAACGGGTGGATTCTATTTCATTCGTTCTAAAGACGAATTGGAATGGTTCGCAAACAGAAGTTTAAGTAATGACCGCATTATCGGTGTTATCGGCGATAATTTTGAAGGTGTAATTGGTAAACCTATTGGTTCGGAAAAAGTTCCTTTCAATGGTATTTTAGATGGTAACTATTTTAATTTTGACATTACTATAAAAGCTGAAGATACAAATAATGGTATTGTAGCTGTTCTAGGTCAAGAAGGTAAAGTTAGAAACTTTAAACTTATTCATATTGATAGCACAACTAACTCTATTGAATGTAATATGCCTATTAACTTGAACTATATCAAGCGAGATGGTAGAGATATTAACTGTGGTTTGCTTGTTGGTAAGAACTATGGTTTGATTGAAAACATTGATGCTTCTAATTTACAGACATTTAATTTGTCTGGTTTCGTTCCCAGTGTTTATTCTGTAACAAACAAATCAGATGAATATAAATGGAATGAAAGTGTAAAAATTGTTAGAAAGAAGTTTGACACAAATAATGAAAACTATTATTTCTCCAATTCATTTTGTATAAACTCTCCTGGTAACATTTGTCCTTATGTTGGTTATTTCGCAGAAGGTAAATTTGCAGATGATGCTAAGTTTGCTTGTCTTGATATAAACTATAACCCACACAACAGTCACGAAGGCGATTTTACTGCTAACAAGCCTGATTATTATGAAAAAGGTGATAGTTTGAATGAATTTGTTGATAAGGTAAACAAATTATTCAACTATAAGCCACTTGGTTTGTACACAAGAGATTTATCTGGTCATTATGAAAATCATACTTTCGTTCCAGATACTTCAGGTGATTTGGTGTTTATTTCAAATGGTAGTCCTTCTAGTGTAGATTACTATGTTAAAAGTCCTTTGTATTATGGGCTTGATAGTTTTGGTAACTATACTACAAGATTAATCGGTCCAATGACTGATTCAAATTTCAGTGCTCAAAGGATGGAAGAAACTGTAATTTGTTATAATAACAACTTAGTTAAACGAGATTTTTCTTCTAAAAAAGAAAATCCTTGGTATTCTGCTTTCGCACCATCTTATGAAATGACTCGTTGTTCAATGAGAATGCACCCTCAAGCGAGAGCCGCATATAATGTTGGTATTATTGCTGGAGCAAACTATGGTTCAGCTAAAAATATAACAATTAGTGCTGTAGTAAAAAACACAAGTAACTTCGTGGGTTTCATTGGTGGATTTGCTGGCTTACAGGCTAATGGTTTTATTCAGGATGTTTCTATTTCTGTTGATAACCAGTTAATTTATGATTTCAGTGGTGTTTATTCTGCTGGTGATACTGTTATCTACAAAACTACACCTATTGTTCCTGATTGTGTTAAACAAATTATATCTAATACATCTGCTATTGAAGATGAAACTAAATTGTCTTTATTATCTGCATATTGTTCAGCTTGGTATGACGAAGGTTCATTGAATGATGACGATAATCCTGTCAATACAGCAGAAAATGTAACTAATGATTGTATTACATATAAGTTACGCCCTATCTTTATTGTGGGTGGTGCTTTTGGTAGATATGTTCCAGTATTTGGTTTTGGTACTGATAGAAATCCAAAGATATGTAGTGTTAATAATCTTGAAGTAGTTTATAAAGACAACTACTCAGATACTAATAACATAATCAAACGAATGGAAAACGCATTTGGCACATTCATTGGTAAAGTTGATTATGATAATATAACTGATTCTACATATTTTGCTACCAATATGTACTGTAGCGCTTGTTATTTCTCTGCTTTATCAAATGTTGGTGAACAGTTTGAAGTTATTCCATATAAATTTGAAAATAATCAGATTGTTCCTGTAGCAGAACCAATTCCTGGTTCAGAAACATCTTCTATTACACCACTTTCCATTAACAAGAAGTTAGTAGGTATTTACGAACTAAAATATAATGTATTGCCATCTGTAACATTCAATGCATATAATAGTGCTGTTAGTGTTTCTGGCTCAATGTATTACGGTAATCAATTAGGAATTTATAATCGTGGTGATTATCCTATTGATATGTTAAACCATAACTGTGGTATTGAACAGTCACATATTTTGTCAAACTATGTAGATAAATCAATGCCATATATGTCATATACTGATATTAATAATAAAACATATTCTGGTTATGACCACTGGCACAATTATTTCGTATATCCAACCATTTCTGCTGGTGTTACTGCGGCTAATAATGGTAATCAAGGTGTTGCTGGTTGGAATAAACGAAATATGGCAAGAGAACTAATTTATATGAATAATTGTTCTTCTAATATAAACAACAATTACATTCAGTTGTATGATGACTATGTTAATACTTGGAATATGAATAAAATACCATATTCGTTAAGTTCAAATACATCATTTAATTCACAAGATATTTACTTGATTACAAAGTTGTGGAATTATTATAGAACAAACGATAAAAATTGTAAGATACCAACAACGGATGATATTGGTGGATGGGATGAAACCAAAGGTAGTGCTTGGTCATCAGTATCTAGTGAGTTTGCTTGGGGATTGGATTTTAACAGAATTAACATTCATATTCTACAAGGTACTCAAAATACATTTGATGGATATACTACAGTTGATATTAAGAATAAACAAGCTTGGTATAGAACTAATAGAAAATACACTGATGTATTTAACGCATTTAATGTAACAGAATCTGCATTGAATGAAAACCAAGTTAACTGTTTGAAATATCTAATTGATTTAACTGCGCTTTCTTCAACAGTGTATTATGATACATATAGAACTTATAAGAAAAACATAATGCCTGAAATTAGTGATAAACTATCAACTACAACTATTGACACAGCAGAATTCCATAATATGTTTAATTGGGTTCCAAGTGCTAGAGATGATACTGATGTTTATTATTACTATAATTGTGATGACATTGTACACGTAGTAAATAATACACATAACTTCAATACATTGGAAGATGTGTTTACTTTTAAATATGATGTTCAGTATCAACCTGTATTTAATAACTTCGGTTATGTTACAGATAAAGAACAATATAATGAAGGTATAAATATCGGACAATACTTAGTTCCTTCTGCTATTAGACACGAAATAAGTGAATCAAAAACATTAGACCCTGAAACTAATCAACCATATTATATAACTTCTAGTGTTTCTGCTTCAAATAATTTTGGTGGTGTATTAGTAGTAGATAGTTCTGGACATAATGTTATGTTTATTGACAATGATAAAGGTGTACAATTAACAGGTAATGCTGTAACATTCCCAGTTAAAAAGACTGCTGATGGTGATAAATGTATTTTGCAGGTAGATTAAATGTGGTCTGGTAATAAAAATTGTATATTTAATGCTTATAGATATTCACTCGGTATTGGTGAAATAAAGGGCAGTAACTATAAAAATATGAAGGTCTATATTACTGACAACAATTTCCTTGCTACTAATTCCGCAAGAATGAAAGGTAAACATTTCTTATCTGCTACATCAGCTGAAAATGATATGAATTATAATTTACTTCGTTTAGGCGATTTGAAAAAGAGATACGAATGGAGTGCTTTAGATGCTAGAAATAACACAGTAATAAAAGGACTAGACACTAAAATCATTCCAACTAATTTAATTTTGGAAAATGCTGGCTTAAATACATTTAATAAAGATACTGGATTTATATCAGAAGAATCTTATGAGAAAATGACTGACATAGCAGCATCTTCTAAAATCTTTTCTACTGATCACAATAACAGTTGGGTTACTGGAGATTTGGATTGGGTATCTGCTGAAAAAGACATTGGTAATTCCGAACAATACTTTGTTAATGAATACAATTTTAGTAAAAATTTCAATAAAACAGAATATCAGTCTTATGGATTGAGTCAAAATTTACTTGAAGAAAATGTTGTAAGATTATCTGCTGAATCATTCTTACTTAATTCACAGAAAGCCATTAACACATCGGCTATGGACTATGGGGCAGCTGGTATATTGTTGACTTATGTAGATGAAGGTAAAGGATTTAGTGGAGAAAACGAACTACCAGTAGCATACTTTGATTTTGGTAAAACATTACATTCAAATTATAACTTCTTACAAATTGACTGGCACGAAGACGGAATTATAAAGGCGGAATAATGGCAGGCACAGTAAATACAAACATCACAGCATATCCGTGGTTATGTTCAACAATGCCCAAAACAAATGACTGGGATTGTTATTCGTCAGCTGGTAACATTGTAACAGAAGACGAAGGTCATCAAGCTGAAGCATACACAACCGAAGCCTATGGAACTTATGGCTTACAAGTAGTTTATTATAAAGTATCTGAGAATTTGGAGAGAGATAAAATTTTGGGAGAAGACCAATTACAGGTAGTCCAAAGAGCTTTCAATATAGTAATGTATACTGAACAACTACCTCCAAATGTTCGCACATACCAATTACAAGGTATTTGGGGTGAAGATGTTATAACCTGTTTCGTGGGAGTAACAGCATTCAAATACTGGAGTACTTATGGTGGAAAGGACAGAAATACACCAAAGGTTTATGATGATTTCCAACCTAGAATTGGTGATGTTGTGTATTTGCCACAAAATAAAACTTTTTATGAAATTAGAGATGTTAAATACTACCAGGAAGCATTTGGATTGCAGTCCCATACTTATACATTAACATTGAGAGTTTATAAGGACACGAAACTAACGATAGATTTCCGAAATGAAACCATCAGTGATAAGAAAGATCCGATTTACGATGTTGCTACAAGTGATTTCCCTGAACAATATCAGATAAATGACCCATTGAAAAAGAATGATTTATTGGAGGAAGAAAATCTAGTTAAATCTGACAATGTAAATCACATGGATGTCATTTACCACAAAGAAGACGAAGGCCGACCTAGAATAGACCCATTTGACGGTTGGTAAACAAAAATTTACACCCATTGTAAACATAATTTTACACAAATCTTCAGTTCGCTCATTGACAAAATGGGCGAATTTTTCTATATTATAATCAAACAATAAAAGAGGTAACACAATGAAAACTGCTGAATATATCAAATGGTTTAGTGAAAACAAAATTGCTGGTGAAAATGACCCAGTTCAGGGCATCTATAACTATACTGTTGGCGGTTATTCATTCACTACTAAACGCACGAAATCTGGGCACTTGTCGCTCTATGATGTGACTAATAGAAAAGTCTGTATTGCTACCCGTATTTACGATGACTATGGGGCAATAGAAGATTCTATCTACATCTACCTCTATAAGAAAATGGGTATTACCAGGGACTAAATTTAACAACAAAAGAGGTAACAATGGCGAATTCAATTATGTTTACATACTATGCTCTTGAAAGCAAGAATACTTACGATTATCGTTACTACTATTTTGCTGGTTATGATGACGCAGGTAATATGTTGATTACTGACGCACCGGGTAATGCAGTCGCATTTCATCATACCAAAGATGCAAAGAAGTTTTTGAATAGCCATCAGGATTTGACAGAACGATTTGAAGTTCAAACAATTTTCACGAATACTGAGCCGAGATATATGAAGGTCTAATTATGAAAATGACTAAACGATTTGAAAAGAAGCTCAAAGCTCTAGCGGACAAAATGGGTTTAGACACCAATTTTGACTGGGATTTGGGTTGGTTTGATTTCCTGACAAAGGATTTAATCAAGCTCGGCTGTGTTCGTTTTTATGGATATGGAATGAACACCAAGCGGCAGTTACAGATTTATGTAGCAACTGCATACACGAAAATTTGTTATTATGAAAATGGCTTAAAATGGAATGGTTATGGATGGGGTATACAGAATCGGCTTTTGATTTGGGATCCGGCAATACCTGGATATATTAAAACTGCCGAAGATGGAACAACTCACGAAACACTCATTTTCAATGAAGAAAACGAACCAACTGAAGAAATAATTTTAGGATTTCTTGAAGCTAGTTTTACTCATTGTATGCGAGCCAGGTTTTTGGAAAAAGAAAAAGAAAGACTTAAAGCTATGCGTGAGGATTTCTAATGGCATTTATTGAAGTAAACATTTTGGATAAAGTAATTTCTGCTTTTGAAAAACGCGGTTGTGAACTTGATGGTTGTAAAATGACTGCCAATACTAACAGTGGCAGTTTTGATATGACCTTTCTTAAGTATCATTGTTTCAACATTACTGTCTATTCTAACAGTGGAGAAGCTGACCAGTGGGTTTGTTATATTGGCATTGAAAATACTGTGTCTGGTGAAGGTAGTGGTATGGATTGGCGAAATGAATATGATGATAAGTACGAAGAAATTGTGGATAAGTTAATGCTGGAAATGAAAAGAATGGAACAAGAAAACAAAATTAACGCAATTAAGAAGGATTTCAATGACTAGAGAAGAATTTTTTGATATACACGATAAGTACAATTTGCGTCTAACTGGACATCAGATATGGTTTGGCTATTTGTATCATATCGCAAATTTAGAAGCTATCACAAAGGAAGATTATAGAATTATTTACTTTAATCAGGGCAAAAGAGAACCTAGCAAAGAAGTATTTGAAAAATTTGTACAGAAATATGTACTGATAGTTAAAGAGAACGAAGTTACTGAACGAATTAACAAAATGAAAGGAGACTTCTAATGACCTTTGAAGAATTTGAACTCAAATTTGCGGAACTTGTAGCCAAATATGGTTTCGTAAAGGATACTTGGCATTATGGCTGGAAACCAGATAAGGACTATTATGTGAACAGAACTGAATTGCCTGGTAAGCCAGACGCATTTGTCAGTTATTATTATAACCCAAAGAGCAAGAAGAAGTTGTATGTAGATTTCAATTCTGTGCTATACTATATCGCACCAACTGGTATGGATTCTTTCACTTCTAAGGACCATAGTTTGAATTATAAAGATTGCGACCAATTCAAGTGGGATAATTTTGAACGCTGGCTCAACTGTCAAAGTGAAACCATTTCAACTGCTCGCAGATTGAGTAAAGAAAAGAAAGAAAAGAAGAAGCTCAAAGAACTCAAAAAGGATTTCTAATGAATTTTAATGAATTTGCAAGTTGGTTAAATTCGTATTTGACTGAAAAAGGATATAAGCTTAATTCCGATAATGAAAATCGTCAATACTATTTAGATGCATTTTCATATTTTTGGATTTCTTATAAAGGCCGTATAATTTATTTTCATAGAGAGTATTCGTCTTTTCATTGGTCTTATTTGGATTTTAATACTTGTCCACATCCTGATATAGAAGTTTATATGAATTTGTTTAAGAAACTTGCAAACGAATTTATGGTTAAAGAAAAACAAAGGATAATGCAAGTAAAACAGAGAAAACTAAACGAGGATTTCTAATGAATTACCAGGAATTTTATGACAAAATGAACGAATTTGCTGACCTGATGGGTTTGGGCATTAGGCACACAAAAGAAAATGTGTTTGTCTATGTTAATTTGTTTCCATTGAACATTGAACTTGGTAAGTTTCCAGGTCGCCCTGAAGATGTTAAGCGTCTTTGGGAATTTGTTAGTGTTCGTTTCACTCAGCCGAATTTTCACGAAATCGGCTATGTGGATAGAAACCTGGAATGGCATTTTAAGGAATTTAATGACAATGTAATTCCTGAACGAATACTTAATGAGATTAAGAACAATTACGCTGATGCTCTTGTTGCTATTAAGTCAATTCCACTACAAAAGAAACTAGAAAGTATAAAGAAGGATTTTAAATAATGGCTGTGAATGATATAACTGATTTTAAAAAGTGTGCCAAAAAATTTGATACTCTGCTTAAAAATCTTGGTTACAAGACAGAATGTAGAGATGGTGAAGTTAATTACTATCTAGGGCACTATCCTGAGAAGTTCATCATCAGTTATCATACAATGGTTATTCATTTTCACAGGTCCTTATTCTCTTGGTGGGAAATGATGGATTTCTATGCTGAACGCCCAGGTTCGTATAAACCTGATTATGAACTTTTAACTAAATGTGCTGAAAAAGTTTTACAAGATTATAAAAAAGAAATTTTAAAAAATAAAATGAAACAAATTAAAAAGGATTTCTAATGACAAATGAAGAACAGAACTGGTATACTTTTGCCAGTAAATTAAATTCATTTTTGATTGACAAAGGGTATAAAATGGAATACTCTAATAATTGTCGGCAGTATTGTTTGGATAATGTGCCTCATTTTATAATAAACTATGATGATCAGTTCATCCATTTTACTCAAGATTTATATTCAATGTGGTATAGAATGCGATTTGATAATAATCTGAGTAATGGAGATTATGCTCCTGATTTTGAATTACTTACTCATTTTGCAGACGAAATGTTAATGCAGTATAAGCAACGAATATATGTAAACAAACTAATAAGGATTCAAAATGACTTTTGAAGGATTTATGTTAGAACTTGGTAAAGAATGGCCGACACCTTTGTTATTTTTGGTGTTGTTTTTTGGACTTTGTGTATTTCTGTTAAGAATGAAAACCAAAATGACAGAGTTTAAAGACGCTGACGGAAAGAAAATTCAGGAACAACTGCGAGAACTGTTAGAAAAATATGGTAACAATGATTTTGTTTGTTTTGCTGGTTTAACTCCTTGGATAACGATTGGGCAACAGTTTCTTGTTAGAGTTGAGCCACAGGGGTATTCGTTTTTAACTGAGTATCTGTTTAGACCTAGGTTCAAATATGTTCTAGGGTATCTTTACAAAAACAGAGGTAAAGCACAGAAAATCGGTGTTTATACAGACCTGGAAAAATTGGTTCACGATTATGTAAAAGTCAAGAAGGATTTTCAGGTAAAAGAAAAGTTACAGAAAATGGACGAAGATTTCTAGTCTTGTAAACATTATTTTACATTATTATGCGGTTTGTCTATTGACAAACTGCATTTTTATTTCTATATTATAGTATAGAAAAAAGAGAGGTAACACTATGACTTGTTATGTAGAAGTTTGGGAATCCAAAGAAGATTACGAATACGCCCGAAATTACAATGGAAACGGTGAAAATCCGAAGGAACCAAAGTTTGTGTTTGCGTATGACAATTTCAAGTGGATGGAAAAGTACATTTCTAACCACCCGAAATTTTGGGAAATTTGGGAATTGTTCCAGATGGCAGCTGATGGTTGCCGAGTGGTTGAAAATGAAAGATGGAAGGGACCGCATCCTGACCACGATAATTTGAAATTTATGGAAAAGGATTTTTGGAAGCTCACAGAAATTCCGATTGGCAGTAATTACATCGGTGTGTGCTACATTAACAAGTAGGATTTATGACTAGAGAAGAATTTTTAGATACAGTCGCTAAATTTGGTTTGGGGCATAATGAATATGATGATTTCATTGAAGTCAAAATCAAAAGTCGCTATGGTAAAGCTATTACACTAATGGAATACTGTAAGAAGTCTAAGTATTCTGCCCAGTATGCCTGGTTTTGCGAACAAGAAGGTGAAGTTACCATCTATTTTCCGCAAAGAGTTCTCAGCGTGGATGGTTACCTTGTGGAGATTGAACAGGGCGACCTTATGAAGAACGAACAACATAAACGATTTAGCAAACAAACTAAATTGGAACGAACCCTAAAGGAAGTAATAGAACAACTCAAATCCTGGCGTCAGGAAATTAAACTAACAGAAGTGGAGTGGGATTTTTAATGTTTGAAAATTTTGAAAAATTTTTGCAAGACAAATTTAGAAATTCACCCAACAAGATGGATTTTGACGAAATGAATGCTGTCATCGCAAAATTTGGATTGACTGAGCAGAAGTTTCTGTCTGGTAAACTGTATTATCTGTATAATCGTGAAGTGGTTTATTGTCCTGAAGACCATAGAATCGGCAGAGCATACTCACTGTATCCTGATGGTGTAATTGACTTTGAAGACGAATACACCAGTATAGATAAGCTAGAAAAGTTCTTAATGAAGAAAACGAAAGAAATTAAGGACATTAAAGCAGATTTGCGAATGATTAAGATGAAGGAAGATTTTGACGAATGTTGAGCCTTGACGAATTTGTTGCGTTGTGTAAGCAGTATTGTCCTGAGTGGGAACATTATGAAGATTGGGATGATGGCGAATACTGGGTCAGTTTCACACATCTCAGTGATTATGCTATTTGTATGTACCAGTATACGGATAATAAAATCTTTATGCCACAAGCAATAATTTATGAAAATGGCGAATGTGTTGCTGCCAATGATGATGGAATTCAACCAAAGACCTGGGATGAACATATTATAATAAATGTTGAAGACGCAGACGCAAAGGACAGATTTATTAAGTGTCTAATCAAATTACATCAGGACTACAAACAAATTCAACAGGACCTTAAACTAACGAAAATTAAAGAGGATTTCTAATGGAAGAACTGATGAAGTCATTTGGTTTATTTCATGACGAAGATTATTATTGGTTTGTTACAGAAGAAGATCATGTGAGAGGCAATTTTCTTGTGATTACTTATCCTGACCGAATTATTGTACACAAAACAATACAAGTAATTGAAAACAAAATCTATTATAGTAATTTGTTTGAAGTTTTTGGATATGAAAATGCAAAAGAAACTGTTGCTCGTTTATTGCGAGAAACAAAAGAAAAGTTAACTGAAATGCGTTTGGAAAAGATACAAAGGGATTTCTAATGATTACTTGGGATGAATACAAAGAATTGGTAACAAGATACAATTTGGAACCGAATTCTTTCAATACTGGATTTAGACCAAATGGAGAACCTGAACAACATTCACTTCCACATTTGCCAAAATATGGAAAGTACCAAGGAAAACGATGCGCAGTTTACCACGATAAATTTGGTGCCAGAGTTCGTAAAGATTTGGATTGTTGGTACACATGGTTACTAACAAAAGAAGAAATGGAAGAAGCACTAAATGAAATGTTTAAATTTTTGAAGGACGAACAAATTAAAGAAAAACTTAATGATGCAAGGAGTGATTTCGTATGAGTACAGACCTTATTAGATATATTGGGTTAGTTATTGGAGTTCTGACATTCTTTTCAATTTGCCGTAGATTTTATCTTGATTGGCGAACTGATAAGTGGCACGAACTAACAAGTATCAGTTGGGATGAAACTTATACTACGCTTGAAAATGTTTTGCTTGCTTGGACTGATACAGAAATTGCAAGTCACATTACTGATGGTGATGTTGAATGCGGACATTTCTTTATTGAAGTAGACAAAATTAAATTTAAGATTACTCTCGGCAAACATCCTATCAAAAGTTGGAAAGAATACAGAAAGTATAAGAAAGAAAATAATACATTCTACTATCTTAATACAGTTGGAACTTTAAACACTAAATCAAAAATTATTGCCCGTTATGAAACATTGGAAGATTTTATTTCGGAATTTCCGAAAATATCTTCTCTCTATGTAAAGCAGGGTAAGACTGAAAAAAGAATAGACAAACTAATGGAGGACTTCTAATGACTAGAAATGAAATTCTAACTCACATTCACAACCACCCGAAGATGCATCATTTGCTGGCCAGCATTTACCAGCACGAAGATTATACTTGGGCGAAAGAAAGTGGACTAAATGCATCTGCGTGTTTGTTTATTGACAATAACGAACACAACGGTGACTTGGTTGTAACAACTGGTGCTGGAGACAGAAGTCCAGACAGTGATTTCTTGAAAACACACAATAAGTATTACCATCCTAACGAACTTACTCCTGAAAAGATAGACCAGATCATTGCAGAAGACATTCCTGAGTTGTACAAATTAACAATGAAGGATGTTACAGATTATCTTGAAAGTAATAAAATAAAATCTTTGAATAAGGACTTTGAATAATGGATGGGTTTTTCGTTGGAATGCTGTTTATGTTATTCGTGTTATTAGTGCTGGTAATTTTTGGTGTAATTTTTGCTGCCGCAGTCTATTTTTCAGACATTGGGACTAAGTCAAAACCACCATTTGAACCATACATAACTGAAGACGAACAGAATGCATTTGTGGCCCGATTTAAGTCATTTGCTTTTGACGAAATGCCACAGTTTATGTATGGACTTAGAAACATACCGCCTAGAAGCATTCAAATGCAGTTTTCGCATCAGTCCAGGTGTTATATAAATGTAACGAAAGATATAAACAAAAAATGTTTTAAGTATGAAGTCAAATACAAGAAAACTGTGATAAAAACATTTGACGATTGGGGAGAAGTCGGTGATTATTGTTGGAATTTAAATATAAGTTATAGAGATAACCCTGATTTGGTTTTAAAGACATTGGAAGTTGAAAAACGAGAAGCTTTAGCAGCAGGAGATTTTGATTGAGAAAATTTAAAAACTTAGATGGAACTGTATTCCAGAACGAATATGGTTTACTTACATCAAATGCTTTTGAAGTATTAAATAATACTCTCGGCAAAGAATATGGCAGACTCAAAATTTTCGGTACAGCCGTTGATTTGGTCAGTGAAAATTTTGAAATTATAGAAGATAACAAAAGAAAAAGTCATTACAGTTATAATCGTGACTATGTTATTGAGCATTTTAATAAGATAACAAAAATGTATTATGACCTGTTGGAATTGAGAAAGAAAATAAATTACAAAAAGAAACTTAAAAATATAAAGAACGATTTTAAATAGTTTTGTAAACATTATTTTACACATTTTTACCATAAATCCATTGACAGAAACAGTGGATTTTTCTATATTTTACTTGTAAAGAAAAAGAGGTTAAATATGAGCAATAAAACACGAATTTCCGAACTTGAAAAAGAAATTAAGAAGAACCAGGAACTCTATTACAACAATAAGCCGGTCATTTCCGATATGGAATTTGATGCCCTGGTTGATGAACTTTCCAAGCTTGATCCGGAAAATCCGCTGCTCACAACTGTGGTTGGTTCTGACCACACAGAAGGTTTCAAGAAAGTTACCCACAACATTGTTATGGGTTCTCAGTCAAAAGCAAATACTGAACCGGAAATGAACGCCTGGATCCGCACTATTGACCCGTCTATGGTGCTTGGCTCCTTCAAGATGGATGGAAATTCTGTTTGCTTGACTTACAAGAATGGTAAATTGGTGCGAGCTGCGTCCCGTGGTGATGGTTACACTGGGGATGACATTACAGAAAATGTGAAGAAGATGAATTTCGTCCCGCAGAAGTTGGTGGATGATTTTACTGGTGATGTTCGTGGTGAAGTGTTGCTCTCTCGCAAAAATAAGAAGAAGTATTTCCCTGAATTTAAGAACTGCCGTAATGGTGCTAGTGGTGTTATGAAGCACCTGGATGGTGCTGGTTGTGAACATTTGGATGTTGTTTGCTATGATGCTCAATACTATTCCAAAACTGAAGAATTTGGTACTCAGCAGAATCTCGTTTCTTTCCTTGAACGCAACGGCTTTAAGGCTGCGGAATACCGCTTTTTCAAGAATCTTACTGGTAAGGCCGCTATGGACTACCTTAAAGAAGTCTTTGACGATTTTGATAATCTTGAATATGACATTGACGGTATCGTTTGGAAGCAGAACTCCATTGACATGAACGATATGCGAACAAACGAACGTCCGAAGACCAACATCGCCCTCAAGCCGGCTAAGGTTTTCAAAGAAACGATTTTGGAAAACATTGAATGGCAGGTCCGAAATGGAACACTCACTCCTGTTGCTGTATTGCGTCCAGTAGAACTTCAGGGAGCAACGATTAGCCGAGCATCTCTCTGTAACATCGCTTGTTTGGAACAGATGGGAATTGAAATCGGACACAAGGTAATGATTTGCCGCTGTGGTATGATTATTCCGAAGATTATCAAGGACATTAACACTGGCAAATATGCCGAAGGTTACGAACTTTAATTCAGGAGAATTAAAATGAATTGGTCAGATTGGCTTGACGATGTGTGGGTGGAATTTGTAAAATGCGAAGGTGGTGCAGTTACTATGGCCGACAAACCGATTTATTTTCCACCAAATGTTTACACAAATCCACAGGATGATGATTTAGTAGGTCATCTATACGATTGGTATAATGCTGGTATGAGTTCAAAACTAGCTGCTGAACAGATGGGTTATATTGAGACTTAATTATGGGTATTTTTAAACAACTATACAAAACATTTGTGTCTGACCCACAGAAAAAGCAGGAACTGTTAGATTGGTTAGTGGAACACGATACGCCTGAGTATCATAAGAATCCGCTACCAGTTGGTTACGAAGCTAACAGATTGTTGTATGAAGAAATGGAATCTGTGGAAAGTTTGGAACAACAGAAGCAACAGATGCTGAATTATTACACACGAAATAAACCTTTGGATTTGAACAAGAAGGAAGATAAGGACATTTATTTGCAAAGACGCTTGGAAAAAATCCAGGAGGATTTCTAATGTTTGTTGTTACATTTGCTGCTAAACCTGCAAAAGATTTTCCAACATTAGATGCTGCTGCCCAATTTATGACTACAGTTAGTTATGGATTTATACGCTGCACAGATCCAAATGGAGATGACTGCTCTATTGCCTTGTGCCAACTTATTGTAAAGAAACTTAAAAATAATAACAGATTAAATGATTTAAAAGAGGACTTCTAATGAAAGCAATTTACGCCGGTTCATTTAACCCACTTCACGCTGGACACATTGACATTCTTAAAAGGGCAATCAAGCTCTTTGGTGATGTTACTTTGGTATTAGCAGTTAACCCAGGAAAGACTTATATTTCGGCAGAAAGGCGTAAAGAAACTTACGAATGGCTTTTCAAAGAAATCGGACTGAATGTAAAGATTGAAATTCTCTCGGCATATAAGTTGCTCGCAGATTACTGCGATGAAAATGGTGTAACTCACATTGTTAAAGGTCTAAGGAACGGAACTGACCTTGATAGTGAAATGGCACAGGAATGGTACACGAAGGGACTTAACCCAAATGTAGAAACTGTGTATTTCACCACAAATAACACACATCGTTTTCTGTCTTCGTCCAGCATCAAGGCCTTTGCCAAAATGGATAAAGAAGGTTTCATTAACTATATGAAGAAAGTAAACAGTATTGAAGGAGCAAAAGCCACAGTTGTTGAAACATATCTTGACTGGGTGTGGAGGAATGTGCAGTGAATTTAACTGATAATGTAAAAAACATAAGAGCTGATTTTGACAAAGCTCGTAAGAATATGGACTATATGGAAAAAGGACTTCAGTTCGTGGAATCATATTTTACGGACAAGAATTTTCCTGGATGGTGTTGGAGAATTTACACCCGTGGAACATTCCAAAATAGACCTTATTTTGAAATTCAAGGAAATTCTCACATTCCAAGTATGAACTGTTCACAGTACGCAACTATTTGTTTGAAATATAACTGTTGTAATAAAACTGGTGCAGTTCTAGTCATTCAAGACCTTGCTCCTGAAATGAATGCTTGGAGTTTGGACTGGGCAGATAAACAAGCATACTGTAATGAAATGGATCCGATTTTTAAATCATTTGAAGGAATGAAGTTCAAAAATCCTGATCCGTTCATTCCGCAAATTGCGAAAATTCTTACTGACATTAAGAAAAAAGAAGATGTCAATAATGGAGCACTTCAACTTAAATCACTAATCAAACAAATTCAACTTAAAAAGGACTTCTAAATGGCACACGAAAAAATTTTTAAAACTGTGGAAGAAGCCCAGGCGTTTATTCAACCCTGGATTGACAAGGTTTCAGCTGATTTGGGCTGTGGTGTAGAACCATACAGTTACAATGATGGCTATTATATGTCTGGTGGGCAAAATGTTGGTGACTGGTTTTATGGTGCGAATTTAAAGTATCTCGGATATAATTTGGGGACTATAATGATGCAGTACCAGTATGGTTATGATAGGGACACTAAAGAATCGTGGAAATATGACCCGTATGTTCAGTTATCATTACAAACAAAAGTAACATTTACAATGAAATCTACATTTACTAAGTCAAATATGCGACACGATATAAACATTAAACTGAATGTTAGCCGACAGATGTCTACATCAGATAAAGATTACAAGAAGTTCATTGACTGGGCAAAGCTCATTATGAAACAACTAAAGACTGCGGAAGCTAAAAAGCGAAAGTTCCAGGCCGATGTTGACTTTGAATAAGGAGCAACTATGACAAATAAAGAGAAAAAAGAAAAGGTAGAACAAATTAACGAAAAGTTCCGTTCTCTTTTGGAACAGTATGCGGATCAACTTAGGAATACTGGACTTATTGTAGATTGGTTCCCTGATGAAGATTACCCAGATTGTTCTTCATTTTCTTGCTGTCTATCTAAAAACGATTTGGACGAAGGCGATGAGTTTATCAGTGTTTGTTTAACTGCTCCTGAAATGGATTGGGAACATCCTGAACTATACGATCTGGATAAATACACACCAATAATTTATTTCAATCTTGAAAGTAAAATTAGTGAAATCAAAGATACTTCAATTACCAAAACTGGTATTAAAATCAAAACAAAGTATAAATTTAGCAACAGTAAAGAATACAAAGAAAAGGATTTTAAAACTGTACTTGAATGGGCGAAATATATTGTACAGAAAGTAAAGGACCTTAAGCAACAAGAAAAGATTAACAAAATGCAGGCGGATTTCTAATGGCATCTGTTTTCAAAACAAAAGTAGCAATGCTTGACATTATCAAAAAGTTTGCCGAAGAACTTAGTCAAATTGGCTTTGTTGATGTGCATCGTTTAAATAACGATGAAGGTCGGCATACTTTCTACATTGATAATGAATTTGTTGGTGACATCTACTTTCATTATCAGAAAGAAAACAGAAGTATGCGTCGCATTGTTACAAGGTTTAATTACGAAGTTAAAATCTATCATAACATCACTTACAACGCAGATAAGGTTGAAGAAGAATATGACATTAAACTGCGTGATATTGTATCACGATATGTAACTGAAGATACCATTGACATTTTGTATGACATTAAAAATATGCTAAAAGATGTTTACAGGAACTATAAGAAAGCTCAAAATAAAATAAAAGAATTGAAAATGAGCGGTGATTTTTCCGAATAGAGGTTGACAAAATTATAGATTTTTACTATATTGTTGACCGCTATGAAAAAGATAATTCTATTAACAATTCTATTATTCTCGCTCGGGTTTTCTAGTAGAACTGAGAGCAATTTCGCCGACCTTTATTACATTTCTAAGGGTTCGGAAATCATCAAATCTGTAAACAAGAACATTACAGAAAAAGAAGCATTTCAGATTAGTACTGTTGCGTATGAAGAATCTGAAAAATACGATATAGATTTTCATTTTACATTGGGGATAATGACAACTGAAAGTCGCTTCAATGTAAATGCGAAATCTTATTGTGGTGCAGTCGGTCTGATGCAACTAATGCCGAAAACTGCCAAATATATCGCAGAGAAATACGATATAGATTATAAGAACTTGTATGATATAGAATCAAACATTCAGATTGGTGTTGCGTATCTGTATCATTTGAAAAACAAGTTTGGCAGTTACGAATTAACAGCAGCTGGTTACAATGGTGGAAGTGGCGGTGCTAAAAAGTATCACGAATATATGATTGGAAAACGCAAAGCAGACGAAATCCATAATCAAACTTTAAATTACGTTCCGAAAGTAATGGGATATGTTTATGACTACCGAAAACTCACAAAAATCTAAAAAATATGTTGTTACAAAACTTTTTCCACCGGATTTTAATGCGGATCCATATTCTAAATGGAAAGAAAAACAACTGTGCCGGTGCGATACATTAAAAGAATGTGCTGAGTTTATCGTGAACAATGATGAATACTGGTATAATTGCCGATATGGTAAACAGGACCTGAAACAAGAACTTTGTGATTTGATTATAAAGCTTAAAAATCTACGAAAACGCAGTAATTCATTGGAATCCGATTTTTAGTAAACAAAATTTTACATATTTATCCACAAAAACCATTGACAAGGTCGGTGGTTTTTTCTATATTAAACTTAAACAATTAACAAAGAGGTACAAAATGTCAACTTTCCTGTTCGTTATGCTAATTCTAGAGGCAATTTTCACTGTGTATGCGATTGTTGCTGCTATGTTATCTGATGAAAAGGACGCTGCTACTAAATTCGTTGGTAGCATTATCCGACTGGTGTTGGTAATCGTGGCCTGCGTATTTGGTGGAGCTTGGGCAACTGTTATTGGCATCATTTATGGTGCTGTTGGTAATGGACTTGGTTTTCTGTATAATGCAGCAAAGAAGAACGAAATCAAAACTATGGTTTGTTTGGTGTTTATGATTTTATTCATTGTGGCACTCGCAAACAACTAATAACAAATTAACAAAGAGAGGTAAAATATGTCACAGTATTCACACGATGAACAGATGGAATTTCTTTATGAATTTGCGAAGAACTATCAGCACTATGTTCCTGACGCAAAGGACAATATGAGGGCTAGTGATTGTTTGAAGAAGCCCAACACTCTCCGAGCTGCTCAGGCTCAGTTGAAGTTGATTCGTGACCGTTCCAAGTTCTATCGCAGGCTGAAGGCATTTCTCCAGCACGGCATTAAGATTTACTCATTTGAAGGAACTCAGTGGGAAGAATTGGAAAGTGACGAATTGCGTCAGTGGCTCAAGTTGGCGGTAGATGTCTATGCGGGTTCTAATGCTCAGTCTGTTAAGGACCAAGAAATCACGAAGCTCGCCGGTGCGATTACGATGTAAATTTAAGGAAACAAATGCTCAATCTAAAAGAATACATTGACGGCATTAGGCCGTTATTGAATGTCCCGTTTGACTATACACCAAACTGCTATTATGGCGGTTCTTACGATATGAGAGTTAGGTTCCAGATACAAATGGCTCAACTACCTAAATCGTTTGACTTCGCACGTACTGTTATCCACCCGGACAGTTTTCTTTTTGATTGTTCGTTCACATTAACCGAACATGAAACGGACCCTAGCCACGTTTCCTGTCAAATACTGTATTGGTTTTTGCGTGATTATCTGATTGGTACTCAGTATCAGTTCCTAGATTTAATGGAACGAATGGAAGAAAACAAATTTTTACCAGATAATCAAAAGAAATTCCTGGATAGAAATATGTTTATCCAACAGAAGTCCGAAGTTTTCCCATTGACTGAGATTGTAACTAAATTTAAACAATATCTGGAGATTTTGAGAAAGCAGTATTACGGAATTTTACATATTGCTGAAGACCCAATTTATAAGCAGTATTACAAAGAAATTACGGCTTTGGAAAATAAAATTGACGAAATCAACAAACAGAAACGAGAACTGATAGATAAAATGAGTAAACAAATCCAAAAGGACATTAAAATCTATAAAGAATTTGAGATGTAAAATTCTTTTTACAATTATTTCCTAAATCGTCATTGACAATGTGACGATTTTTTGCTATATTTAACTTGTAAATTAAAAATGAGGTATCTTTATGAACGCAATTAAAACTCTCGCCAAACTTCATAATTGGAATGTTCCGACTGTTTGCCCGATTTGTGGTAGTGAATTGGAACTGTCCGAAAATCATTGTCAGCTCAAATGTGTAAATGATTTCTGTCAGAGCAAGACTGCCGGTCGCATTAACAAATGGACTGGGATTTTGGATGTGAAGGAATTTGGTTTGAGAACGATTAACCTGCTCATTGACAACGGTATTGTTGATTCAATTTCGTCCCTCTACAAAATGGACCTGAACAAGATTGCGAAAATTGAAGGAATGGGTAAGCGCTCAGCAGAGAAAATGAAGAAGGAATTGGATGCCCATAAGGAAATGACATTGGCGAAGTTTATCGCTGGTTACAACATTGAAGGTGTTGGTGAGAAGTTCATTGAGAACATTATCAGTTCCAAGAAGTTCAAGAATTTTAATGATTTCTTCGCTTATTCTAAATCTCCGACCCGCTTTACTTGCGACGGTGTGGGTGATGTGATTAGCACGAAGTTGGCGGAAGGTTTGAAGGCCCTGAAGAGTGATATGGAAAAGACACTCCAGTTCGTAACGATTAAGAACGCAGCTCCGAAGAAGGTGGTTGCTGGTGGTTCGTTGGGAGGTAAATCTTTCTGTTTCACCGGTGCTGCTAGTATGCCGCGAAAGAAGCTCTGGGAACTGGTTGAAAAGAATGGTGGTGTGGTTCACGAAGGCATCAAGAAGGACACTGACTTCTTGGTTCTCGCAGATGTGAATAGCACATCGGGTAAGGCCAAAGCGGCTCGTAAGCAGGGCATTACTCTCCTGAGCGAAGCAGATTTTATCAAAATGTGCGTAGTGTAAATGGTTGATTTTGCTTTTTTCACTAGCCAGGCGGAAATATTAAATCTAAATTGTTTGCTTACTGGTGATTGCTATTACATTGGAACAGCTAAACCTGAAACAGAATTGATGCGATATAATCTTTATGACAAATCTGTAACAGTATGGCCGAGAGTGTATTATAGTGACCTAATGAAAGAAATTAGAACTGAACATGAGAGTGTTGAAGTTAATACGAATGAAGGACTTGAAGAACTATGTGGTATAATTCAGATGAATTTAAAGAACGTCAAAATGAAACGTCGTTTGTCTAAAATGAATGAGGATTTTTAATGTTTAAGAAAACAGAAATTGTAAATTTTCAACTGGAAGATGCAGTTCCTGAAACTTCATATCTTCATTCCAAATACTGGACGAAGTATGGTGGGAATTATCGTTTGCAGTTGACTGCTCACAATTTTTTAGAAGCGTGTTTTAAAACTCAGACAGAATTTGAAATTGAACAACCAGGTTTTTGTGACCTGTGCGATGAAAAAGATACAATTTGGGTTAATTTCTACCAATATGTTGAAATAAACGGGTATGAATTTAAAATTCCTGCACCAGTGCTGGATTGGGGAATTCGTCCAAGTCCATCTGGTTTAATTACCGAGAATTATTTTAATGTGTTCAATGTAGATAAGCCAAAAAAAGAACGAATTTATGAATATGTTGATTACTATAAGAAGCACAAAAATCCGCTTCCGTATGGAACTGATTATCACGATTACTGCACAAAAGAAGTACGAACAAACCAAATTTGGATTGAAGATTTAAGTGATTTTGATAAAATAATTGAAGTAGTTCGCCCGTATGCCAAACAACAGAAAGAAGAACTTTTCAAATATGCTTCTATGTTTAATGTATTGGAAGAAACACAATATACAGAAAAGATGGAAGCATACAAAAAGCAAATCGCAGATTTGAACAAAATGAGAAATGATTTTACTGATAAGACAGTAGATTCCATTTTAAAACAAATTAACTTACAAGGAGATTTTTAATATGTTTACGCCGGAACAAGTAGCACAAGTACAGAAAGCAAACGAATTTATCAAATCTAATCTACCACAGGTAAAGACAGTTCATCCGACCTTTGAAAAGAAGCGTTTAGTTTGTCTAATCAAAATGAAGGATTTGGATTGTGAAGTTGCTGAACGAGTGAAAAAAGAAATCCATAAAGACCGGACATTTCTTTATGTAAAATTCTTGAAGGACTTCAGCATTGAATGTTCTTACAACAAGATTGATTTTGCGAAACTACCAAAGTCAGAACCTTGTGGCAGTTATTTTGTGACTGACAGTATGTTAAATGTAACTGAAATTGAAGATGAAGAAACTGATGTGGCTACTCTGAAGAAGGGTTTCAACGCAGTTATTCAGCAACTTAATGCTATTGACCAGATCATCAATTCTCCTGATTTGGTTCATTTTAAAACTGAAATTGACAATACCTATGAAGAAGAACGCAAACTCAAAGCACAGCTCAAAGCTCTTGACGAAAAGAGAACACTTCTTTATAGAAAGAAAAAGGATTGTTACAAGAAAATTATCAGTATGGCAGAGGATTTTTAATGACTTTTGATTCTCTAAAACAGGAATGTGATGAGATAAATGTTACCTTTAATGGTAAACTTCTATTCTATCACAAGGAAATTGTTGGAAGATACTATCACAATGATGACAATGAACTTGTATGTGATGTTATTTCTATTGGTTCACCATACCCAGCTGAAGGACTTAACAATGAAAACGAAATAATGAATTGTCTTGTTAAAGCCATAAAGTATTTTAAGAAACTAGAAAATGAAAAAAGATTAAGAAGGATAGAAAATGATTTTTAAGGTGTTTGAGAAATTTGGGATTGACCTACAACAGCATTGTTCAGGTGACTTTGGTGATTTTAAAACATACGATTTAAATCTGGGTGATTTTGATTCACTGAAATATGCTGAAAACATAGACTGGGGCTGTATGAAAGTTATTTACAATAAAGGTACATATTCCATTATGGGGTATCTGCCGACCATTAACTTTAATGGCATAAAGACAATGCTCATAACTTACACGAATACAAATGTGCTTCGCTACGGCCAAAATGTTAGGACAGTTAAAATCATTGAAGATAAACAAATTACTGAAAAGAATTTTGACCGCGTTGTTGCCAATGTTAAACATTTCCTGGATAAGTTTGACGAACAAGAAATAAAAATTCAACAGTTCTTAGGTACATTAAATCTGGACGATTTTAGGGAGACAGTTGTAACATTGACAAATGAAATAAAAGAAAAAATGACTGCGCTTGATGAATACAAAGAAAAATTTTACAAGAATGTTAAATCACAACTTTCTGTAACGAAGGATTTTGAATGACGAGTGAACAAGAACCATCAATGTTACCAGAATACAAGAAAGTATTAGATGCATTTGGTTTGAAACACGTTGGTGATGGATGTTATAGCTGGAATGGGCACTGGCTAGTGTCTTACTATGGTGATAAAGATTTCAGTATGTGGGCAGTTATGCAGGGTATTAGAAAGGAATGGATTAAAAATGACCCGTTTATTTCATTGGGTGGTTGTGAATGTATGAGTCCTGAAGAACTGGAAGAACGAATTAGTGGCATAATAAAAAAGTACAACCAAGTTAAAGAAGAAATTAAACTGGAAAATTTACAGAAGGATTTCAAATGAGAAAGGACATTAAAGCCTTTTTAGAACAAAATAACTTTGTTTACGAAAACAGAGATTTCACTGAATATGTTCCAGGGAATTCATACTACAACTCACTAGGTTGCTGGGTTTCGGAATACCATCAGATATTTTACAGACAGTATAAGTATTTCCAAGTTATGTTGTTTGTGGCACCGCATTTTGATAAGCGTTTTCCACCACACAAAAAACGAGGTTATATTTTCACTCCATATCTGACTAAACAAGAGCAGATTGATTCTTACATTTATACAGACTGCGTATATTTCAAAATGCGAAACATTGAAATAGATTATGGAAAACAAGCAAATCAAACTGATGAGTATGCTACTCCATTGAGATGTTTAACTGAAAAAATGAACACTTATCAGGGTATCAGGAAAATGCGAAAACTGCATAAAAAACTTTGCCCAACAAAATTTAAGGGCAACTGGAAAAATATGAGTATTCCGCAATTAAAGAAAATGATTACAGAATTTGAAACTTACGATTTGGCATTAGAAAAAGCCATAAAAGAAAGAAAAATGTTTAAGAAAGTTAACAAAATCAGTGAAGACTTCGTGTAAATTTCTTTTTACATAAAATTCATTGACAAACTTCATTTTATTATCTATATTATTACTACAAAACAACAAGAGGTACAAATGAAAGTTTTTGAAATTCAGCATCCTGGATACAAGGCATTGGTTACAGTTAAGAACATTGAAGGTGTTTCTGATGTAACTGAAACTGAAAATGTTGAATATGCTGGTGACATTCATGAAAAAACGGAACAGTCATTTAAAATTTATATGAAATCTAATGCGGACTACACAATTAAATCTACTGATAAGATTTATTCGCTTTCGGATTCTCATAGAAATGGTAAATGGGAAATTAAAAGAAACGAAATTCCATTTGACGAATTTTATACTGAAATTGCTATCGCACTAATTCAACAGGACTAATAAGGAGACAAACAAATGAGCAAGAAGACTGACTATTGGACTGAATACGAAAAGCAGGTTGCCGAATGGTTTGCATCTGGTGATTGTAACTGCGTAGAAAAGACCAAGAAGGCCTGTGAAGAACAGAAGAAACTTTGGAATTCTCAGCATAAGTATGAAATTGTTGGGAATAAGTGGGACCCGTGGAATCAAGCTGGTATTCCTTGGGAAACCTGGAACAATATGTATATGGAAAATATGGACCCGGACAAGCGCAAGAAGTTAATTGACACTATTAACGAGTCCAGGGCTGATGACCAGGAATGGATTTACTTTAAGAATCGTTTGAACAATCTTTAAGGACAAACTATGTACCAATTTCCGAAATTTACAAAGAATAAAGTAAAACAAGCATTCTTGAATGCTGGTGGATGGCGGGTAATTGAAGAAAATGATGGTGTGCTTGAACTAATGCCCAATGGGTATAAGGCAAAAGAAGGCTTTCTTTTTCTGTTTGTGGAAACTGAAGAAGAATCAAAAGAAAATGATATGCCGATTGGTGAAGCCTATCATATTGATGTAAACCCGTGGGTAGCAGTAGACTGGCTTACGGCTGAAGATTATGATAATCTAAATCAAATTGTAGATGCCGCCAATGCTTGTGTAAAAGATTATGGAAAAAGGTATAAGTATTAAGTAGTGTAAACAAATTTTTACACAAAATGTGTGAAAATCCATTGACAAGCACTCTACAATTTTCTATATTTGTATCAAACTAAAAAAGAGGTATAAAAATTATGGCAAAGAACACAAAGAACACAAAGAAGACCACGAAGAAGACTGTTAAGACCACCGCAAAGAAGGCAGAAACCACAAAGAAGGTTCCACATCTTAAGGTTCACGATGGCGCTGACTTTTTCGCTCACAAGCACATCATCAATTTCTTAACTGAAACTGACCTCTACAAATTCACCCAGCAGCAGTTCTATCTCCACGTTCGTCCGAATGACCGAGCAAAGTGGGAATTTAAGTGCCGCACTAAGGGTGTAAATCTCGCTCCGCTCTGTAAGCGAATTAACGAGGAATTGGATTGGTTGTGTACTTTGAAGTTCCAACAGTTTGAATTGGACTGGTTTAAGAAGCAGAATTATTTTGCTCACGATTATGTTGAATTTTTGGAAGATTTCCAACTGAAGCGTCGCCACATCAAGTGCTATACTGACAAGAAGAATACTACTTTGTTCGTAGAAGCAGAAGGTTCTCAGAAGAATGTTTCTCCGTTTGAAATTTATGTTCTCCACATCATCCAGGCACTTTGGATGGCAGATGAAGAACTTGATTGGGATAGGGCAAAGACAAATCTTGACAACGAAATTGCCAAGGTGAACGCAGCAACCAGAGCTGGCATCAAGTTCACGATTTCCGATTTTTCTGTTCGCCGCACTATTTCTAGCGAATGGGAAGATTACATGGTCGGTCGTATGCTTGCTATGTGCCCGGCATTTGTTGGAACTAGCAACGTCTATCTCGCCATCAAGCACAACTGCACGGCTATTGGCACCTTCGCTCACGAATTGGATGCCACCTATCAGGGCCTTTCGGATGTGACGATTGCGAATGCTCAGAAACAGAAGCTCACTGATTGGGCAAATGAATATGACGGCAAGTTGGGCATCGCTCTCTCTGACAACTATGGTTTCAAGAGTTTCTTGAATGACTTTGGACTGAAGTTTGCGAAGCTCTTTGATGGTTGCCGTCACGATAGCGGCGACCCGATTCGTTGGGGTGAAATGCTGATTGCTCACTATAAGAAGTTGGGCATTGACCCGACCACGAAGGTTGCTTGCTGGTCTGACTCGCTTGACATTGACAAGGCTCTCGCCATCGCAAAGCACTTCAATGGTCGCATCAAGATTGCGTTCGGCATCGGTACGTATCTCGGCGCAACTGTCTGTGGCACAAAGAAGAATCCACTCTCTATGGTTATGAAGGTTGTGGAAGTGAATGGCAAGCCAGCTACTAAACTTAGCGACAGTAAGGGTAAAACTCTCTGTCAGGACGAAGCATATAATGAATATGTGCGTAAGGTCCATAACTATAAATCTATTGATGACATGACAGTTGAAGAAATTACAGCAATGTTGCCTGATTTTAAGAATGTTCTTTTAACTGATGTTTACAATGGAAATAATATAAATAATGTATAATTGTTTGGAAGGCAATTAACATTATTGAATTTTTTAGAAACCCCAGGTATGTGAGCCTTCCAAATATAAGCGTACTTTGGGGTTTCTTATTTTCATATATGGAAGGCTAGTATGAAATTTTACATTTACAAAATAATAAACAAATTAAATGGTAAATGTTATGTAGGTAAACATAAAACATTTGATGGTGAAACTTTTCGTGCTTATATGGGAAGTGGTATTGCTCTTGTTGAAGCACAAAGAAAATACGGAATTTCTAATTTTGATAAAGAAATTATTGAAGAAATTGAAGATGATGAAAATGAACTTATTGTTAATGAACGTGAAAGATTTTGGATAAAAGAACTTAATACAATTTCACCTAATGGATATAATATAGCTTATTGTGGTGAAGGTGGTTGTTATCACGTATCGGAAGAAACAAAAAAGAAAATTTCAAAGTCAAGTTCAGGTAAGCCAAAAAGTAAAGAACATATTAAAAATATGCGAATCGCAGAATTTACAAAACAATATACTTTTGAATATGAAAATGGTAATGTAGAAGTTAAAAATATAATTTTATGTGATTACTGTGAAGAAAATAAATTTGATTTAAATGAAATAAAATACTTATCATCTTTTGGCTATTATTATCATGGATTTCGTATAAAAGAATTTTATAATAAAAATGAATTTTTGAGAAAAATAGATAGAACTTGTAAATGTTTTAAAAACCCAATAACAAATGAATATGTATCATATTGGACTTTAAACCAGTTAAAATTTCGTTATCATAAACCGGAATTAGAAAATGTAGAAATAATGGATTTATTGGATAAAACAAAGATGAAAATAAATCCTTGTAGATGGTGGAATAATGGAATTGAAGAACATTTCTGTATGAATAAACCAGATGAAACTTATAAGCCAGGAAGAATTCCATTTAAAAAACATTGACAAACAATTAAAATTTTACTATATTTAACTTAGAGGAACAAATTATGGATAGATTAAAAAATGACGCATTGGATAATTTAATTGCTGAACTACGAAAGAAAAGTTTCAAAGGTTCACCTATAGATTTTACTGCGAATAAATGTCCTGAACGCGGTTATAGAACTGAACATGTAATTGAAGTTTTATTTAAGCGCCAACCTGCTTTCCGAGATTTGGACCCGAATTACAAAAGGGAATTAAACGGTCAAATAAAAATTGAAATTGACTGTGATTGCTACACAATTAAATGTGAATACCCGTCATCACTTCTATTATCTTCTATTGACGAAGTTCGTAATGCATACTACAGACACGATAGATGGAATGAACCACTTCAGTCGTTCGGGTGTGGTTATAGTGATTACAAACGAATTACCAAAACTTTACAGACTGCATCTTCAGTTTTGAAATGGTTTGATAAATTCCTTGACCTCAGTTATAATTCAGTTATTGAAGGCCGAGCTTGGTGGGTTTCCGAACCAGTTCAAGATGATGTCAAGCAGTATTTGGAAAGTCAAAAAATCCGATCCGAATACAGTTCACAAATTAGTGAATTAGAGAATAAGAAAAGTAAAGAAGAAACTCGTTTTAATGAATACGATAGAAAGTATCGTGATAACTTTGTAAGAGTAAGAACTGCCAAATCCGATTTCTAAAGGAGACAACAATGTTTTTCAAAAAGAAGCAACCAGTAGAACCACAGTACATCACCAAGGACAATAAACTTGTTGGTGTAAAAATGGGCGAAAAGGAATACAGAATTGCCGCCTATGACTTAATGATGTCTAACAGTCCAGGACAGAAATCTATTTATCTGTTTGACAAGTTCGGACAGAAAGTAGCCTGGGACATTAAATCATTTGAAGAACTGGACGATATGTTGCGAAGTAATTTTCAGGGATAAAATTTTGTCCTGCTGACTCTTTCGTAACTAATTTGTTCATAAATAGACTAAAGGAAATTTGATTATGAAAGAATTAAGTTGTGGTTTTATTATTATTAACAGGAAAAATCCAAAACAAATTTTGGCTTGCCAGCCAAATGGTCGCAGACCAAATACTCCTGGTAACTATGACATTCCGAAAGGTCACCGTGAAGCTGGTGAAACAACTTTGGAGACAGCTATCAGAGAGTTAAAAGAAGAAACTGGTTTCACGATTACAGACGAAAAGATTTTTGACTGTGGTTTGTTCCAGTATCTTAAAAACAAAGATTTGTATGTGTACCTAATGTTTGTGGATTGTGATATACACGAACTGTACTGCGATAGTAAGTTTGAGTTACACGGCAAAATGGTTAATGAAATTGTTGGTTACAAATGGACTGATGATTTTCGTTTGTTCTATAAGTCGCTCCAACCTATTATTCAGGAATGTTTAGAACACTATGATGAAGGTTATTATGAAGAAGTTAATTAAAATTACACTAGGTGTATTAGGAATTACTGCCGTTGGTTTTTTCGTCAAACAAGAAAAGCGCAGATTGAAAAATCTCAGGCGTAACATTGATGAACTGAACCGAAAGCAACCGCCGAAAGCACCCAAATAAAATTTAACCAAAAAATCTATTGACAAGCTCAATAGATTTTTGTATTTTAATGACTATGAAACTAACAAATATAAATCCTGAAACAATAAATCAAATACAGTTTGAAATCGCTCAAAAAGTCCTGAACGATTGGTTAGATGCCAGTGGTTTTGATTTAGTTACAGAACTGTATCTAACAAAATTCAAATCTAATTACATTACCTGGGAAGGTAGAATGAAGTTTTTGAAAGAACCTTGGCTTAGAAAATTTAAGACTATTCCGCAGTTACAAAATGACAAAGATTTGGATGTGGAATTAGTCCAGATACAATTTGTACGAAATGAAAAAGGTTGGTATTTTGACTTATCCGGTAGTTGGTTTCATTATTGGGAACTGTCTTGCCAGTGTTATGATTGGTTTAGAACTGGTGAGAAAAATCCGTATAATGTGTTCAATAACAGAGTTATGAACTGTGAGAAAAAGTCACTTCAAGAATGGTTTATGAAGTTTGATGAATATATGGAAAAATCTTTATTGAATTTCCGTAAAGGTTTCTCTATTGTGTTCAATAAAGAACTTGAAAAAGATATGGCAGAAATTAAGAAACTGAATGAAAAACTTCAAGAATTGAATGACGAAAAACAGAAACTGTACAAGCGTGGAGTAGCAAAAATTGAAAAAATGTTTGCTATGGCTGAAGATTTTTAGTCCTTTGTAAACATTATTTTACATAATTTTACATTTTTCTATTGACAAACTGTGTTTATTTTTCTATATTATTGGTATAGAAAAAGAGAGGTAACAACTATGACACAGTTTGAATATCTGCTTGAATGGCAACCAAGAAACGCCGATTTTTGGCGGGTTTCAAATGTAACTCACCACATTTGCGAAGATTTCAATGATGTGGATGAGGCATTTGAGCATATTGCCGAACATAAATCTTTGTGGGATGATGAACGCATTTGGGCTTATCGCTTCGGCGAAGAGGTTGTTTTGCTCCACATGGAAAATGAAACTGAAGAAAAGAAACAAATTCTCAAAATGAAAGGATGGTGCTAATTATGATTTACTACTATGGCGGCTCTTTTGACCCTGTAACTCTCGCTCACATTGAACTGTTTAAGGCTATTGCTAAGCAGCTGGGAGAAAATGACACTCTCCTGATTGGTGTTGCTAACAATGACGAAAAGAATTATAAGGCACCGATTGGCGACCGAATGGTTATGGTACAGAAGTTGGTTGATACCAAGCTCAAGAATACCCAGGTCCGAATCATCCGTCAGGACACACGAACATACAAGTTCTTGCAGGACTACCAGCAACAGTGTGGCAAAACTGATTTCACGATTTGCGTTGGTGAAGATGAATGGAAGTCACTCTGCGATGGAAAATGGGTAAACTGGGATTTGCTTTTAAAGCAGTATGAATTTATCGTTTTCAACCGAGACGAATCTGACGATATTGTCCTTCCGGCACATATTAACCCGAATGTTTGGTTCCAGTCTGCTGGAGATACCAGTGGTATTTCTTCTTCGGCAACGAGAGAAATTCTGTTCCGCTACCCGGATTGTCATTATGAACAAGTTAAGAATTTGGTAACTCACCAGACCTTCCGTTACATTAAGGAACACGAACTCTATTTCCAAAATGGTCCTGACTATGAAAAGAAGGAAAAGCAGTTCCTTGCGGAGTATGCTATCAAGAAGGCCCAGAATGGTTGGGGTGAACCTAGTGTTACCACCGATACAGTTGCGTATAATGGTGAGCAAGTACTGTTGATTAGGCGTGGCAATTTCCCATACAAGAACAGTTGGTGCTTGCCGGGTGGTTTCTTTGAAAAGGATGACGAAGATTTGAACTATGGCGCAGCTAGAGAATTGCGTGAAGAAACTGGTTTGGATTTGGATCCGACGAAGTTTGAACAAATTAAGACATACGGACACAATTTTGACCCTCGTATGAAGATTGTTGATACGGCATTTTCTGTTCGTGTTCCGAAGGCCAAAATGAGTAAGGCTGCTGGTGCGGACGATGCTGCTGAAGCTCGTTGGTTTGATTTGAATGATTTGCCGAAGCTCGGTTTCCATCACGAACAAATTATTAAGGATTTTCTCAAAAAGCGAGCTGACTAATGACATTTGATGAAATCGTTTTAACTGCGGCTGAAATGCAGTGTTTGATTGTTCCTGATAGAGATGGAAGAAATTACACTCTATACTCCGAAATGGAAGGGAATGACAATAATTCAGTCTGTTGGATTTACCCAAATGCGTTTAATGGTAAAGGTTCAGTTTCGTCTACTTATGATTTTCCACAGGTAGATAGTTTTGAAAATTTCACCAAAGAAGAACTGATTGCTAGAATTGGTTATATCCGAAATCTTCACAAAGAACGATACATTGAAAAACGACTTGAAAAGATGCAACAGGATTTCTAATGGAAATTTTTAATGATTTGTTTACAGACGAAGAAAAGGTACTGTTAAAGCAATATGGTGCCTATATGAAGTCAGCTGGGTTTTATTCAGTTGGTGCTGATGTTAATTGTTGGCGCTTTAAATATGGAGAAAAACCTAAGGATTCATTTTGGGTAGTTGATTTATACTCAGGAGATAAGTTTAGTCCAAGAATCTATCAGTTCAGATGGGAATTTGATGGAATACATGACCCAACACTTATAACAATAAATGAAGGGATTCATAATGCGTGTTACAAGCCAAAGGACTTTGATGAATTTAAAAAGCGAATTGACGAAACAGTATCAAAGTTTGGTGAATACAAAAAGTACAAAAAGCAACTAATTGAAAACAAACGATTACGAAAAATTCAGGCGGATTTCTAATGGATAGAACTGCACACAGATTTAAAATCTATACTGACTTTATGAAGTCTTTGGGTATTGTACAGAAAGACAGTGGAGGTTATAATAACTGGCAATACGAATATAAGCCTGGAGAGTTCTTTTGGATTGCCGATTTACAAAATGCTGATTATGAATTTAAAGCGAGAGTATATGATTTTTATTGGAAGTTTGATGGTGAATTAACTGCCGAAGATTTGTATGATGAAGAAGGAGAATTATTAGTTGAATATGACACGAAAAATTTTATAGAATTTAAGAAACTCATAAAAGAAAAACTTGCGGAACTGAAACAGTATGATTTTATTAGAAAACAACACATTGAAGAGGACCGTTTGAAAAAACTATCAAAGGATTTCTAATGACTGAACCTGAGATGATTGTATTATTTAATAAACTGGACTGCGTTCTAGTTCCAGGACAACATTTGACAGAAGTCTACACAATGGAAGATGAAACTGCGATGTGTGTTATCGCAAGCCGTTTCAGTATGGTTTGTTTCTATGATGAAAATTTACCTTTTAGTAAAGTAACTCCTGAGATTATAAAACAGAAAGTAGCAAATTTTAAGATTAGAGATAAAATTGCTGTTATTCAAGAAAGAATTGTAAAAGCACAAGAGGATTTCAACTAATGGAAGAAATTTTTAACAAATTAGTAATAGAATTTGGATTGACAGTTTCTGTTGATAGAAAAGGCGAAAAGTACGGAAAACTACCTGGATTTGCGGGATTTTTGATTGCGTTGGTGCCGACACACGATTATATTATGGTGGCAAAGGAAGTTTCAAAAACTGACGAAGGAGATTGTTTTTATTTTGGTGCGAATGGTTATAACGATTATGACACAGCAAAAGTAGCAGTTTCCGAAATGATTTTAAAAGCAAAAGAAATGAATGTAAACAAAAAGATACAAAACTTGGAAACAGATTTCAAGTGTAAACAAAATTTTACATTAAATTGACGATTTTTTATTGACAACCCTCTCAATTTTTTCTATATTATATTGTATAAACGAGAGGTAATAAATGACAAGAGAATTTTTCGTAATCAAGAATCAAAAGGGACAACTGGTTCAAAATTGGACCTTCGCTCCAAATGCATTTATTACTTTTTGTAAGAGCCCTGAATGGGCTATGAAATTTGAAACAAAAGAACAGGCCGAAAAGCGACTGGACTATTTCGCAAAGAATAAGTTCAAGAATGCGTTCGGCTTAAAAATTACCAAAATCCAAGAAAACAAATTCTATAAGGAGATAAGATAATGGAACTTGAACTTGACGAAAACAAAATCCAGTACGTAGTAATTGATGCACAGCCCGACTTTATTGACGGCTCGTTGGGTAACAAGAATTTCAAGGACAAGCTGGGTTATATTGCGAACAAGATTCGTGATGCAAAGCGTCCGGTGATTTTCACTCAGGACACGCACGATGAAAATTATGCGAACACTCTTGAAGGTAAGAAGCTCCCAGTTCCGCATTGTATCAAGGGAACTCCTGGTCATAAGGTCGCATCTGAATTGACCAGTGTTCTCACAAAGACCCCGATTTTCATTGAAAAGAACACATTTGGTTTCACTGGTTGGAAGGAAATCCTTGGAACGGCCGATGACATTGATGTGATTTACATTATGGGAACTGTGAACCCGATTTGTCCGGTCGCAAATGCTATCGGTCTCAGAGCACTTTATCCGAACAAGCGAATTATCGTTGATTATGCTGGTTGTGGTTTTATGGCCGACGAAAAGGGTGACGAAACCTTCTGCCGCGCAGCTACGAAGTATGTTCTCAATATGCAGCAGATTGACGTCATCAATGACTAACCACTAACAACAAACTAATAAGGAAAAAACAACTATGGAAAATACTGAACTCAACTACAACGTTATGCCCGGTGGTCTCCTTAATGAAACGCTTCGTAAGCAGGCAGTTGAATGGATCCGACACTATATGAAATCTACTAATGGACGAAAGGCCGTCATTGGTATTTCGGGTGGTAAGGATTCCACTGTGGCAGCTGCTCTCTGTGTGGAAGCACTCGGGAAAGATAACGTCATTGGTGTTATGATGCCAAATGGTGTTCAGTCCGACATTAAGGACTCGGAAAAGATTATTGACTTCCTGGGAATTAAGGGTTTGGTTGTAAACATACAGTATGCATATATGAACCTGGTGAACCAGATTAACGAAAAGAACATTTCTAGCCAGGCGCAGATCAATATGCCACCGCGTCTTCGTATGACTGTTCTGTATGGTGTTGCCCAGAACATTGGTGGACGTGTTGTGAACACCTGTAATCTTTCGGAAGATACTGTTGGTTATGCTACTCTTTATGGTGACAGTGCCGGCGACTTCAGCCCTCTCGCTCGTCTGACAACTGAAGAAATTGTTGGTATTGGTGATGCCCTTGGCCTTCCGCATGCCCTTGTTCACAAAACCCCGAGTGATGGTCTGTGTGGTTTGACCGACGAAGATAATCTCGGTTTCACTTATCACGAAATCAACGAACTTGTTCGTAAGGGTGTTAAGGGTCCGCACTATGACGAAATCATCAAGAAGTATAAGGCAAACAAGTTCAAGACTGACATGATTCGTGTTCCGGCATTTGAACCAACAAATCCAATTCTTCCTAACCACATTCATGAACTTGAAAACGCAGGAGCAATCTAATGCAATTTAAAGACTTCATTGACATTTCAACCAAAGCTGGTTGTAAGATTGGAAGTAAAACAGACTTCCTCACTAACAAACCAGTTTATACTGTAGAATACAACGGAAGGACTTATGCCACTGCAAAATGGTTTGAGGCAGACAAGAAAATGGCTGTGACATTTAGGGATGAGTATCTCAAGTGGTATCAGACCATCATTTTTACTCAGTATGGTTGTGTTGAAAAGAAATCTGACTATGCGGAAAAATTGGCAAGGGTCATCAAACAAAATAACAAGGAGTAATAAAATGAAGAAGTCAAAGACTGTTCCATCTACTAATGAACGATTTGCAGTTGTATGGAATTGGGAATCTGATATGAAGATTCTTTTTGTAGAAAATACATTTGACGAAGCTCTCGCAAAGTTCAAAAAGAAGTTGAAGCCATTCCTTAAAGACAATGAAGGTATTGAAGGTAAATTTGATATGGAAACCTACATTAAGGAACATCCAGACCAATGTGACGAAAGTCGCCAGGGTGGAAACATTCCTTATATATTTGATTACAACTATGGCGAAATGATTACCATCATTCAAAAGATTAAGGTCTAAAGGAGAAATAAACTATGGGACTTTCTTCACTCAGTTGGCTTGTATTAGCGGGTAGTGTGTGCCACAGCATTGGTATCGCATTTATCCTTATGGCAGTTATCGCTTTCATCATTGGTGGTTTGTTTGTAATAAACTTCTTTGATGCTGGTGATAAAGAAAAACAGCAATTTAGTCATCGTGCTGGTATTATTGCGTGGGTGTTCACTCTCGTTTTCGCCACGATTGGTGCTTTAATGCCGAGTGAGAAGGCCGTTTATATGGTTGCTGGCATTGAATTGGTGAACCAGTTCAGTAAGACAGAAACTGCTAAGGAACTCGGTGATAGCGGGATGTCTATCGTTAAAGACATTACTCAGATCATCCACAATTACACGATTGACGATGACCGCGACAGGAGAAGATAATTATGGATAAGAAAACTGCAATTAAGCAAATTACCAAAATGGCAAAAAGCGACCCGCAGAAATATGACCTGTCAAAGCTCAATGACGCTATTGAAATGATAAATAACGCAAAGGACGTGGATGCTCTTTTGATTTTGGGTAAACCACAGGATGCTATTCTCCGCCCTAATTTGTATGACTTCGCACAGGACGAAGTTGACAAAATGAAAGATGCCATTGAAAGCGCTGGTTATGCAGTCAAAGAAGTTCAACGAATGACACAGGACGAAAACGGCCGAGACGATTATGCGTTTGTTTTAAAAGACGAAAGTAAGAAGGTTGTTTGGATTTCCAAAATGCGTCCAATGTGGCATGATGGTGATTATAACCTTCTCGCAGTTGGTTTGAATTTCCCTGCATTGTCATTCCAGACTATGGATGAACTTATTGAAAAGACAGTTTATATGCTTAAAAGGGATGATTAAAATGAAGAAGTTAATGATTAGTTTGGCGATTCTCGCATCAGTCGCATTTGCGTCAGATAAGACTGTGTTTGACATTTGTAATGACAAAACTTGTTACACACAAATTCTTGAAAATGTAAAGAGCTGGGAATGGAAAACAGATAATGCTGACAATAAATTTGTTCGCATTTATTTCTATGATAAAAAGGTTCTTGACATTACTGGACGAGAACTAACAGTTAAAAAGAGAAAGTAATGATTGACAGAGAAACACTAGGAGGACGGTACTAATATGGCTTATCCACGTAAGAAAATGACTATGGACGATGCTATTAAGATAGCAAAGAAGAACGGTTACAAAATTCAGGGCAAAGCAAAACAGAAGCTACCATCATTGTTGGGACCTGTATATGAACTGTTTGAAAGCAGAGAATCAATGTTCAGGCGTATCATTAAGGACTTGAATTTCAAAGTAACAAAGCGCGGTGATTTCACTAGCGGTAATTTCTGTGACGAAGTTCACGATAACAAAGAAATTACTATGATTATGATGAAGACTGAACCGTGTTTCTTCGGCTTATTAAAGAATACAGAAGTCTATATGCCAGAGGGATTTGAAGTCCGTCAAGGTGAATCTGAATACTACATTCACCACACAAAGAAGGACAACATTAAAATTACAACCTTCTCTCAGGGCGAAAAGCAGTTGAAGAAGTTGCTTAAGGACTATAAGAGATGCTTGGACGAACTGAAGATTAAGGAACTACAAGAGGATTTCTAAAATGGATTTAGTTGATATACTTGGAAATACTTTTGATTATTTGTTAGAAATTCCTAACAGAGTTAAGAAGTGTGTACACGAACAAGCTACACACGAAGAAAGGAATAATCTAATTGAATACAAACGAAAGAAAGCCATTATAGACAAACTAAAAGAAAAGTATGGATTGACTGGTTCCGGTGATGATGCTGGAGAAGGGTGGTGTAACATTGAGCTTGAATTACACGATAAAAAATGGAGTGTAATTTTTTGCCAAAATAAAACTATTCATATAAGTAATGAAAGTTATTTCAGTTATTTTCCAGATTTTAAATGGAAATGGCCTGAACCAACTGACATGAATTCACGATGGGCATATTTGCCAAAAGATACTCCTGACGATTATTATTTAACTTGGGATAACCCAGTACCAATTAAAGAAGATGCTACATTTGAAGAAGTAGAAGCAATTTTACTTCGTTTAATTGAACGATTTAAAGAACTTAAATCTGAATACAAAGAAAAGAAAGCAGCAGATGATTTTGACACAACTGCCGCTCTGTTTGAAAGTCTTAAATCGCATTATCATTTAATAGAACCTGAAAATTCTATAAATGCCACCAGATATGCTTACTCACCTGACATTAGGTATTTCGTGATTTCGTATTGTAAAGCACGAAACAAAATTTATGTTCCGTCTGGTTTGGAACAACAAGAAATAGTTTTGGGTGGACTGGAATCATTTACATTACCAGATTGTTGGGAAATGAAGTGTAATGAACAAACTATAACTGCTACAACATTTGATGAATACAAAAAGTATCTTGATGGTATTTTGAAACATTACAAGACCATAGAACAAAGTAAATGGGAAAAGTACGATATATGAGAAAAGAACTTACAAAGAAAGAAAAAGAAAATCTACTCCAAATGAACCATTTATTAGAGCGAGAAATTGCTAAGTGGCCTGAATGGAGAGGTTTGGCAGACCTCACTTTATCTTTTGATTACACTAGATTTCAAACTAGAAGAGCAGATAATTATAGTGAGAAATTAGATAAAATTTCGTTAAACCATCATTTAGACAGTACTTATATTTTAAGTGCTATGAACGTGGATTTCACTGACAATAGAATACCTAGTAATTATAAAATGACTGTTGATATACATCCTTTTCAATGGCGTCCAAATCCAAGTAAAGGTATTTTACAATTTGAATCTGAAATTGCTGCCGCTAATCGTATTTCAAAGAAAGTTGAAGATGATGACCTGTTAGATTGGGTAAGAATTGAAATGAAAAAGAAGGCAACTGAATTTGACAATGCTTGTAAATTCATTGAAAGTCACGAAGACCAATTTAGACAGTGGGAAGAAATGCAGAGACAAGCAAACATCTTCTATAATAAAATACAAAATAACTTTAATGCGGAGTTAAGAGCGAATGGAGATTTTAAGTGATATAATAGAATTTTTATTTAACCGTAAGAAAAAACAAAATGATGAAATCAGAACTGCGATGGAACTAATTAACCCATACAAGTTTTTTCAAGAATTAGCAGATTATGCTCAGTCATTAGGTTTCGCAGTCGCAGAAGGTATTAGAGATAGTGGTTTTTCTTTAGAAGAACCAAATTATGCTGCACATGGTATACAGTTTAAAATGTATGGTATGATTGTAGCAGTTGGTTTAAATACTATATTGACTGATCGTTATACTGCAGGAATCTATTTTACAAGTGGTAAAGAAAGTGGTGGATTTGCAGGACCATTCACACTTACTACTTTAAAAAAGTGTAAAGAAGATTTATATAAATTAGTAGTAAGACTAAAAGAAAATCATCAACAAATTAAATTAGATAGCATTAACGAAGATTTTGTATGACATTAGAAGATTTTTTCCAACAGTTACACGATTTTGGTATTTCAATGAATTTGAATGTAGATGAACTGTATGGTGATACTGCACTTCAGTACAAAATAAATCAAAATCAAAATTACAAACCGAATTATGTAAAGAACGGAATTGAACTTGATAACAAAGACTGCTATATAATTTTTATTGCCATCTATCAACGAGAAGAAAATCAAGTCCGATATATGAACTGTGAACAACATTTAAGACTTTGTCAAGTAGACGAAGAAGGATTGGAACTGTGTAAACAGTGTATTTTAGATGGTATAAGAATACGAAAAGAAGAAGATAACCAATTAAGATTAGATAACATCAATAAAGATTTTTAAGTTCAACTTGAAACAAAATTGGTAAATGACATATAGCCAAATGAGCTTTAAATTACTATATTAAAATTAAACAAAACAATGGAGATTAAAAAACTTATGGAAATTAAAAACTATATTGACTTTCTTTCACAGAACAAGACAGAACGTGAATGTGTAGCATTTGCGGAACGTGAACTTCGTAATCACGGTTTCAAGTCTCGTAAAGAATTTGCAGATTTGTCTAGCGGCGATAAGGTCTATTACAAGAATAAGGACAAAAACATCGCTGCTTTTATCATTGGTAAGCAAGGACTTAGTGGTAAGGGTTTGAATTTGCTCGGTGCTCATATTGACTCCCCACGATTGGATGTAAAGACTCAGCCGCTTTATGAAGATACTGGTATGGGTTATTTTGACCTTCAGTATTATGGTGGCATTAAGAAGTACCAGTGGACTGCTCGTCCTCTCGCAATTCACGGTGTAGTTTGTAAGCTTGACGGTACAAAGATTCCAGTAAAACTTGGTGATACTGGTAGTGGTTACACATTCTGTATCACAGACCTTCTTCCACATTTGGATAAGACACAAGCTGACCGAAAGGCTAGCGAAACCATCAAGGGCGAAAAGTTGGATTTGCTTTTGGGAACTGTAAAAATTGAAAAGGGTGAAGACGAAGATGAAGAAAAGGACCCGGTCAAGGCAAACATTCTCAAAATTCTCAAGGACCAATACAACATTGAAGAAGACGATTTTCTTTCTGCTGAATTTGAAGTAGTTCCAGCTGGTGAAGCATCATTTGTTGGTATTGACAAGTCTATGGTTGGTGGTTATGGTCAGGATGACCGCGTTTGTGCTTGGACTTCTTTGATGGCTCTCATTGATGTTGCCGACGAAAATGAAGTTCCTGCTCGCACAAGTGGTTGTGTTCTAGTGGATAAGGAAGAAGTTGGTTCTATTTGTGCTACTGGTTCCGAATCCCGTTGGTTGGAAGATGTACTTTCCGATCTGACCGGTGACTGCGGGCACGTAGAATTTGGTCGCATTTTGGCAAACACTAATATGCTCAGTTCCGATGTGTCTGCCGCTTATGACCCGCTCTATGGTGAAGTTTCTAACAAGGAAATGACCTGTAAGCTTGGTGGTGGTTTTATGCTTTCCAAGTATAATGGTGGTCGCGGTAAGGGTGGTGGCGCAGATGCTAACCCGGAATTTATCGCTGCCGTTCGTAAGACATTGAACGATGCTGGCACCAAGTATCAGTTTGATACTATGGGTAAGGTAGATGTTGGCGGTGGTGGAACGATTGCTTCTATCGTCTGCCGTTTGAACATCAATGTTATGGACGCAGGTGTTCCAGTGCTCAATATGCACAGTCCAATGGAAATCACACACGTAGATGACATTACCAGTACTTACGAAGGTTATAAGGCTTTCTTGAAGTCCGACCTTACGATTTTTGACTAACTGAAAACTCGGCATATACATACCTTATATGAAATGGTTATTTTCTTAAGTTTAAAATTTTGAAAATAATTATTTCATTTGATTTAATTTGTTATATTTGGATATAAATAAAACAAAATTGTTAAACCAATAAATTGAGGTGAAAATATGCAAGATTACGAAGTTATTGAAGGTGAAGACATCCTTTCCAATAGTTTGAGAGCCATTAAGCAGTACATTCCACGCAAGTTGGATGAAGCTATTAAGCACGCTCCCACACGGAGATAAGTCTACCCCACAATATCAGTTGAACGCCGCATTTAATGAAGGTTATAAGAAGGCCCTTGAGGACCTCGCAACATTCATTAAAGCTATGGGTGTCTAAAAACATTTGTTTGACTTAGCCCACTGTCAAACGAGGCATAATACACGAACGTGGTTATGTTTAAATTTTAGTGGGCATTGTGATACTGAATTCAGATCACAGAGGTTAAAAAATGATTAACACAAATAACATTTTTGGAAATCCACTTGAAGCTATGACACAGCTTGAACAGGCTATGAACGGAATGTTCGGCGGTACGAAAGAAGCTCCAGTCATTAACACAAAGATTGATTTTCCGATCGACATTTATACTGAAGCAGACGGCACATTAGTATTTGAAGTCGCTGTAGTTGGTATGGGTGCTGACGAAGTCAAGGTTACTGTAAAGAAGGAAAATGGTAGAAATACTCTTGCCATTAAGGCTCAACCAAAAGAATTGAGTGACGAAGACAAGAAGGCCATTGAAACTCGCAATTACGAAGGTGGAATTAAGAAGATTAAGAAGGCCACAAAGCTTGAATTTTCTCGCTTGATTCCAATGAACTTTGATGTTGAAAAGACAACAAAGACAGTTGAAAATGGTCTTTTGACTATTCGTATTCCTGTTAAGGAAGAAGAAAAGCCAGTTGAAATTGAAATTCAGTAATTAAGATTGGAACAAATTAACATAGGGTAACCCCGAGTTACCCTATATTTTTTATGGATTGAAAAAATGGCAAAACAAATTAAATTTGATACAAGCGCAAGAGAAAAGTTATTGAATGGTGTAAACCAGTTGGCAGATGCAGTTAAATCTACATTAGGACCTGCGGGTAAGAATGTAATGATTGACACTGGTGCTGGTGCTCCAACAGTAACGAAAGATGGTGTTTCAGTTGCTAAGTCTATTGACCTAGAAGACCCATTTGAAAATCTCGGCGCCCAAATGTGTAAGCAGGTCGCATCAAAGACAAATGACATCGCTGGTGACGGTACTACTACTGCTACTGTTCTCGCTCAGGCTATTGCCCGTGAAGGTTTGAAGAATGTGGCAGCTGGTGCTAACCCAATGGAATTGAAAGCAGGTATTGACAAGGCCGTTAAGGACATTACCAATAACCTTGACCAGCTCGCACAAAAGATTGAAGGCAAGAAGTCTATTGCCCAAATCGCAACCATCTCAGCAAACAACGATAAAGAAATCGGTGAGTTGATTGCTGATGCTATGGAAAAAGTTGGTGAAGATGGTGTAATCACGATTGAAGATAGTAAGACAGCAGAAACTACGCTTGACGCAGTTGTTGGTATGCAGTTTGACCGTGGTTATTGTTCTCCATACTTTGTTACAAATTCCGACAATATGAGCTGTGTGTTAGAAGACCCATACATTCTTCTTTATGATAAGAAGATTAGTGCTATGGCAGACATTCTTCCTCATTTGGAATTTGCTGCTAGTCATAACAAGCCATTGGTCATCGTAGCTGAAGACGTTGATGGTGAAGCTTTGTCTGCTCTTATTTTGAACAAAATGAGAGGCGCCATTAAGGTTTGTGCTATCCGTGCTCCTGGTTATGGCGAAAGCAGAAACGATAATCTATCTGACATCGCAGTAATGACTGGTGGAACACTCATTGAAGAAGTAACAGGTGTTAAGCTTTCCGAAGTTGACCCAGCTGCTTATCTCGGTTCCGCAAAGAACATTACTATTACTGCTAACACAACCACGATTGTTGAAGGTGCTGGTAAGAAAGAACTCATTGATGCCCGTATTGCGACATTGAAGAATGCTATCACTCCTGAAACAAATACTTACGAAAAGGCCAAGTTACAGTCTCGTATTGCTAAGTTGGTTGGAGGTGTTGCAGTAATTCGTGTTGGTGCCGCTACCGAAGTAGAAATGAAAGAAAAGAAGGACAGAGTTGATGATGCTCTACACGCAACTAAAGCTGCAGTTGCCGAAGGTATTGTAGCTGGTGGTGGTATTGCTCTCCTTCGTGCTTCTAAGGGACTTTCATTGAATTCTGATAATGATGAAAAGACAGGTTATTCCATTGTCTTGAAGGCCATTGAAGAACCACTTCGTCAAATCGTTACAAATGCTGGTCTTGAAGCTAGTGTTGTTGTAAACAAAGTAAAAGAAATGGAAGGCAATAAGGGTTTCAATGCCAAGATTGGTGAATACCAGGACTTGGTTGCGAACGGCGTGATTGACCCGGTTTTGGTAACTAAAACTGCGTTGAAGAATGCTGCTTCTATTGCTGGTTTGATTTTGACAACCGAATGTGTTATCACTAACATACCAGAGAAGAAGGCCGAAACTCCAACTTTCCAAATGCCAATGATGTAAACTAAGTTTTACATTAAACAAAATCTAAAATCCTGTGGTCTAAATCCGCAGGATTTTTCTATATTTAAATGGAACTAAAGGAGCTTTTATGAAACTAACTGTTGAAAATGCGGTTGAGATTGCGAAAAAATACAACTTCGCTTATGACGAAGATTTAGGAGAAATTGTTATTCCTAGTAATATCTGGATTGATGATGACGATTTGGGTTTTATGCGACTTGAAACTGGTATTGATGGTCTTGAATTTAATTGTGCTTATGAATTTGGAATTACAGCATTGAAAAGTGGCAAATTTGGGTTTCATACTTCTACATTCAGGAACATTACAACAACAGAAGAATTTGAAGAAAACATTAAAAACTTTTTGTATTTTATTGAATTAGTAAAACCACTTGAAAAGAAATATGCTGAACAAGTTAAACTGAATAAGATTGATGGAGATTTCTAATGGTTGAAAATCCTTTAGCAGAACAAAGATTACGAACAATGTGTATGAACTGGTGTTTCTTACATGACCAGGGGTTTTTAACTACTTTGGATTTGGAAGGTTATAAAAGACTGAGATGTAATTTATACAAAAAGGTTAGAAGTCATCCGCAGTTTGAAACATTAGTTAAACCTGCTTATGAAGAATTTAAAAAGACAAATGGTGGTGAAGACGATTTCAACAAATGCCAAACTTTTGTGTTTAAACTAATGGATTTGATTAACAGAGAAGATAAAATTCTTGAGGATTTTTAATGCTCACTCCTTCCGAAGCTATTGAAGTTGTTCGTAAACTATCTGGGTTTATGTATGTGGATATGGATGGGTATCTTCCTCCTGACCATACTTTGTTTGCTATTACTTTACATGACCCAGATTTTTATGCAAGTGCTACTGTAATTGAGTATCAGTTTGATAAAACAACAAATGATTTAACTCAATGCTACAGCAGAAAAATTTTTAATGTATTCTTTGTTTTACACGATAAAATTTATTCTAGTTTTAATCCCGAAAATACTACGATAAATAATAAGGAAGATTTAGAAAAGTTTTTATTAGATGTTAAATATAAATTAAAACTTGCTAAAGAAGAATTGAGATTGTCTAGACTTACAAAGGATTTTGAATGATTACAGTTGATGAATTTAAACAATTAGCGACTGAAACAGGTTTAATGTTTTGGGAAAATGAAGCATTATTTTATAAGAGAGAAACAACTTATTATCTAAGTTATCCAATGCCGATGTTTAGAGAGAACTGCGAAGATGATGAAGATTATAAAATGAAAAGCGCTGTAATCAGTTTAGCCCCATACAAAGACCCACCTGAAATTTACATTTATGGTAATATACTTTATGATTTTGACCATCTTGATAAACTGGTTGAAGGTAAAGAAATTTATTGTTACAATATGATTTCTGCTTTGGAATACGATGACGGACTACAATGGAACGATAAAACTTATGAAGAAATTAGGGACGAAGTTCTAAAAGTAAAGAAAATGATTTTTGATAAACAACAGGAGATAAATCTTGAAAAAATAAAAGGAGATTTCTAAAATGTTAAAATCCCATTTTTGCCACACCAGAGAAGAAGTTGCCCGCTACATTAACGAACAGAAAATTAAACGAGAACAAATCCAAAGTATTATTTGGATGGATAGTCAAAAAGGTTTCGCTGTATTTTATTGGGAAACTCCCCAATTATTGAACGAATAATGTAAAGAAAATTTTACAATAATTTCCGCAGTTCCCATTGACAAACAATGGGAATTTTTCTATATTTACTTATGTAAACGATAAACCAAGAGGTAACAAATATGAATCCTTTCTATGTAACTCGCTGCTGGAACAATGAACTCAAGAAATGTGTGTATAAGGTTTTGGAACGTCGTTGGTTCCAGCTTGCTCGTTATCTCATTGGGATTGGTTCGGTAACTGACGCAGCAGAAGAAGAATATGAGAAAAATGGTTACAAGTTGGAACGTCTGCCGCGTGAAGAACGAATTGTAAAATCCAAGCGTGAAGCTATGATGAATAACGCATTTGGTTTGGGTTACGCAGATGGTTTTCTGTCAAAGACCTGGGCTATGTTCCTACACGATGGCCTTATCCAGCCCCGCGACGGATGGGAACGTTCCTTCTGTTATCGTTGGGATGGTGGTAAAACATATTATGAAAGAGCACTGGGCAAGCATGGCTACGTACTGACCAGGTATGGCATTAGCAAGTATATGGAAGTTCTCCCAAAACTGAGTGAATACAGAAAGCAGGCCGAAATTCGCTGTGCTAAAAAGAATGGGATTGAATTTAAGGAATCCACTATCTTTTCTGAATGTTAATAAATTTTTACAAGGAATAAGAATGAAAAACTTCACAAATAAGCAGCTGAAAGTCATTGAAAAAACAGTTCGTGAACAATTACTTGCTATTGTAGGCAAAGCTTATGAATTTGGCTGGGGTGATTATCTTTCAGGTGAAGATGGTGAATTGAAAGGAATTTTGCCAAAGAAAATTGAAACTAAAATTGAATCTATTGATGTTCCTCGCCATCGTGACGGCGAATGGGGTGAAGATATGTATGTAAATTTGGTAACTGGACAAACTATAACAGTTAAATTGAGTGATTTGGAACGTGGTATGTGTAAGGCTCATTATGCTTACAAATACATAGAAAATGTTTTTTCGCATCAATGTAACTAAATTTTTACACAATTTTACAAAATTGTTATTGACGAACTGAAGAAATATAACTATATTTTCTTTAGAAACAAACAACAAAAGAGGTTTAAGAATGGTTGATAATTTTGCTCTCATTGAAGAATATATGGCAAAGCAGGCTATTACTTGGAAAGAAGGCGATTGCTACTATGTGCAGTTGCTCCGTCGCCAGGCGGATGACCCGATGATTGGTGGTGTGAAGGACAAGAAGTATCACGGCAATATGCACAGCCGCTCTATCAAGGACTATCTCATCAAGTCAGTTGACCATCTTGAAGATGTCAAGCAGCAGATTATTGAATTTTGTAAGCTTGAAAATGTGAGAGCATACATTCGTCTGAACAAGCGCAACTATAAGAACATTGCACTTCAAATGATGAAACACATCGCTGAACAAGCTGCTAGTGGTGAAACTTACTCTAGTCCGTTCCATCTCGTTTCATCTGCTTGTGGTGAATGTTGCCAGGCTGGTGACGATAAGACTTGGATTGTGGACCTGGATAAGGAATACCTTCCGTATGAAAATGAAATCATTGACATGATTTGTCAGTGTATGCCAATTTCCGCAAAACTCCAGGAAATCTATGACTCCACCAATGCTGAAATTCATAGCACTGGAAACCCGTGTGGTGTGTCAATGGAAGAAATCAAGCAGAAGTATGTGGCTGAAAATTTCTTCATTGTGCCGACTAAGAGCGGAAAGCACATCGTGTGTAAACCGTTCAACAGGGATACATTTAGCCATGTGCCTAATGCTGATGCTATCGCAAAGGCAAAGAAAGAAGGCAAAGAACCGAAAATGGGTCTCTGGGAACAGTTCTGTAAGTCTCGCGGCATTGAACTGAAGTGTATGGACATCCATAAGGACAACCCGACAATCCTGTATGTGCCTGACATGCAGTAGGGAGGACCTGGTTCTAATGACTGAAGAAGAATTAAAAACATTTTTGCTTGCCGAACTAAAACCATTTGTTAATAAAGTATTCTGGGACTCAGATGGTATGTGGGCATCTGGAAAAAACAGTACATATATCGCATATTACAAGCGTGATGTTTCTACTGCTAAACCAGGTCTGTATATCACAAAATTTATAAGTGACGATGGAGCAGTTGTTAATGAGAAAGGAGTATTGTATTGGGGTTCCTGGCCTGAAGAATTGAAAGTCAGTCTAAATGATGATGACGAAATTCGCAGGAGAGTTTACAACATTATCAAACGGATGAAAGAAATTGAGAACAACAAAAGAATGAAGAATATACAGAAGGATTTTTAATGGGTAAGAAAACCAGTAATGTTTCGGATAAAGTAATTAGTTTGGGGAAAACTCTAATTGAGTTTGCTAAACAGTGCGATTATGTATATTCCGAAACTAACAACATTTATACTTATGGCCTGGACATTGTTGCTAGACAGTTTAATCTTGGGGATAAATATGCTTCAATTTTCAGTTTAGGACAAGTAGGAAAACATAAGTGGGAAATTGGTTACTGGAAATCTTATAAAGACGAAGATCTATCTTATCATTACTTCAAAGATAACGAAATGGACTACAATAAAGAAGTTTCTATCTGGACAAAATATATTCAAAATTTTAGCAAAAAGATAAAGAAAAAATCTATATTTGAGCGAGAACAGAAAATTAAGGAGGACTTTTAATGACTTATACTTTTACAGAAGACGAAATAAAAATTTTTCTTGACTGGTCAGTTTATGCTCAGGGCGAAAAGAGCCATTTGGAACCTGAAGAAGAACAAATGATTAGACGATTGAACAAGATTGTTCGCAAAGATTTTGATGAACTTGATAATGAAGGAAAAGTTTATCGTTTCTGTGAAGAAAATGAATATCCGATTGGTTGGTATAGTCCCGCATATTCTTCGGGAGACCACAACACATATTTCCAGATTGAAAAAGAAGGTAAGGAACCTTTGAACATTAACACGAATACTGATTACAAACAAGTTATCAAGCAGATTGTGAATTATTTTGAGGACTAAAATGAAACCAGTTTATCTTTACAGAAAGAACAAGGAAATGAATTGTGTGACAGCTATGATTGGAGCTGAAGTCAGAAATGCTATTCAAAACTGGCGTAAGGCAAACAAACTTCCACTTGACTTTCATGTTCCGACCTTGTGTGTTTACTACACAAAAGAAATTATGAAAACGGCTTTGATTGAAGGTGTAACTGACGCAAATCCAAAGAACCCACATTTGTTTGAACTGTGCTTGGTGGATAATGTGGAATTTGTCAGTCCCAGAGATGAACTTGGTTTTTCAAAAACACAAGAAGAACGATGGAAAGATTTTTTGGATTTTGACAAGCACGATTTAATCTTTTGGAGTCCACTTGGCGGGTCCATTGGTGTATGTGATTGTTTGAGTGGAAATGCTCCTGTCATTCAAAAGCAAGTTGACGAAGCAATTAAGAAAAATTATTTTAACTTGTATGTGTAATTATGACAAAAGATGAACTGAAAGATTATTGTTATTCTGTTGGTTTGATTGACACCAAAAATCCTGCGTGGGCTGAATCTAAATACACTAAGGGATATAGATACGGTGATAAATTTGTAAACTCTATGGATTTTATTGCTGGATGGGATGAAGATAAACAGTGTGTTGTTGTAGCCAAAAGTTGTGTAATTAACGAAGCATTCGTATATGAAGGACCGATCCGTATGGATGGTGCTGAAGCTGTTTATAATGATGAAGAAATTAAAGCTCGCATTAGTGAGTTAATCACATCGGTTCAAGAAAACATTAAGTTCCTTAAATGGAAACAAATGAAAAAGAAAATTAAGAAAATGGAAGGAGATTTTGAATGAGTTTAGACCAATTTATGCTCTGGCGTTTTAGAATGCTTGAGGGTGTTTTGGACGGAATAAAATCTTGGAACCTTAATGAGTGTGTATTCAATGATGGCAGTAAGATTACTTATGACATTAAGAATGAACTAATCACGATTGAAACACCGAAGAAAAGCGACATTATGTTGTTCGCAAATGTAACGAAAGAAAAGCTTGCCGAATTTGGATTTAAAGAAAGAGGTCCTGAAACCCGACATGCTGCCTCTTACGATAAGGGAACTTATACTTTCCAATACAAGTAAAGGAGAAAGACTATGACGTACGCAGTTATTTTTACCCGTAACGATGGATGGACTGGTGTAACTACGATTGAAGCTATTAAGCCAACCTATGACAAAGCTATGGTTGAAGCAGAAAAGCAAGTAAAAGACATTATGAAAACCCAACATCTTAAGGGCTCAGTTCAAGATAACATTAAGAATGGAAAGATTGAATTTGAAGATTCCGATTTCTTTGACAGTAGAATTAAGGCAAACTTTGTTTTCACAGAAAGCAAGCTTGAAGTTCTTATTCAGGAGCTTCCATAATGAAACACTATTACGATAAGGATAACAAAGAACTAAACAGATATGTAATCACAGTTCCTATTGATGGTGAATTGTGGTACTTTAAGAGATATGCGAAAACAGAAAAGGAAGCAAAAGCAGATTTCATTCCATTTCTTTATATGGCATACAAATTATTTGTTAAACCCGAAGATGTAACTGTAACTGAAGACCCAAGTTTCCCAATGGCATACAATGGATAGTTTTAACAGACCAATTTATATCATAACCGGCTTAATGGGCAGTGGAAAATCTACTGTGGCTAATTTCTTCAAGTTAAGACACTTTGAAGTTCTTAATATGGATGAAATTTCTAAGGACATTATGTTAACTGACGCCGATATGAAAGTCGCACTGATTTCCGCATTTGGTAAAAATGCGATTAACGAAGATGCTTCCTACAATATAGATTATATCAAAGGTGTTTATTTTGATCCGCTATTTGATACTGAACGAGAACAGTTTGAACACGATTTGGATATAAAAATCAGAGACATTTTCTTATCACCAAACAGGTATTTTGATGTTGAAAAAGAAGGTGTGCCACTGATTATGGAAATTCCTTCTTTTAATCTGAAGAGATTTGAAAGAATTTATCACTGCTTTTTCACTGAAATTAAATATGTGATAAATGTAAGCGCCAATTATAAGGACAGAATGGATAGAGTACACCAGCGTGGATTGTCTGATGAAGAAATTTCTAATCGCAGTAGACTTCAAACTGATTACAGTTATCCACAAAATCAACCTGATATAGTTGGTGATAAATTCTGTAATATAGATAATGTTGGCTCGGTAGAAGAACTCTATGACAATGTAACTAAACTGATGGAACATCCAGATTTCTTTGACGAAAAAACCAAAGACAAAATCTTTGACGATTATATGAGTAATATGCCGAGTTATGTAAGAGCGAATATGAAATGTTATGTTTATTACAATTCTACTGGTTGTGGCAGTTGCCCATGTCCTTGTAAGAGTTCGGATAGACATTTTGAAGAAACTGTTAAATCCAAATTGAAGGTAAAAAATGCTTAATTTCTTGTGTAATTTGTTTATGTTGTTTTTCACAGTTCTAATGACCTTGATAATGATTCCAATTTGCTTGGTTATTGCTGCGATTGACTTAATTCCTTTTCCCGACATTTTTAAAAGTTCGGATGATGATGAGTAAATAAAAATTTACAAAAAATCTATTGTTTTTCTCTAAAAATTTGCTATATTAAATAGAAAAGAAAGGAACTTATATGGAAGATTTACTAGGCAGAGAAAATGTAAATTTCTCGCTCGTTAAGCCTGAAGAAAATGACGAACGTGCGAAGAAATTTAAAGAACAGAGAATGACAAGGGGTTTTGATGATTCCGAAACTTGGAGTTTGGATATAACGATTGCCAAATTTCTTGTCCCTCGTTTGAAGGCTTTTAAGGAATGTGATAATGGTTATCCATCCCGTCTAACAGAAAAGAAGTGGAACAAAATCCTTGATGAAATGATTGAAGGATTTGAACTGCACTGCACTAAAGACGAATGGGAATTTGAACCGGACCTTAACGCACGAAATGAAAAGTTTGCAAAGGTCAATAAGGCACTAAAACTATTCTCAAAACACTTTTACGATTTATGGTGGTAATATGGAAGAACTTAAAAAGATAGTAACTGACATTTTTAAAGGTTCACTCAAATACTTTGTACCAACAATAGCTGTAGCACTAGCAGTTTGTGTTCCATTTGCGACTGCATATTATTTAGGTGCTTTAGCTTGTATAATTTCATTGGTTATTCTTGTGCCACTTTTGATTAGCACAATTAACTATTGTATTGAAAATCACATTTAAACTAATAAGGAGATAAATATGACTCAAGATGATTTGGAATTGATGCTCGGTAAGGACGAAAAGGTCGCAGAACAGATTAAGGACTATCTGCGTAAACATCTTTCGGACCTCTCAAAGGACACCGGGATGACCAAAGCAGAACTGGATGATTACATTGAAAGATTGATGGTGGCATAATATGAATGTGGATAAAGTAGCAAAAATTATCAGTGAGTATTTAACCTGTGTATTGAGCTTAGCTTTATTCACCTTTTTGTTTAGCCTTCCTTTGGAATGGTGGAGTTTTCTAATTTACTCCGTCATTTTATTTGGATTTGTTAAACTTTCTGTATGGGCAAGTGAACGATGAAATACACGATTAAATTTGATTTTCCAACAGGTCCAGCATATCCGAGAGTGGGCGGTGGTTTTGATAACGAAATTTCAAAAGACACTCGCACTTGGGATGACGCAGTTATTGCGGCTAGATTTGCTGAAGATATGTGCGGAAAATATGGATATACAGTATTACCGGTAGAAGATAATGATAGTTCTAGAAGTTAAATTTGTTTCAAATGAAAATGATTTTGTTAGTATGAGCGCAGATGTTCTTGGTAAAACGAGAGATATGCAAGCTCTTGCTGAAGAAAAAGAATTTGAAGATACAATTATCCCAGTTGCTATGAACCAAATTAACGAACTGTATAATAATGTTAGTCTGGTGAACAATGAAAACCTATGTATAGATATGATGAATGTTTTGGTTGCCAGAGCCAAAAAATTTAATTATATTTTAAAGAGATTAGGTCAAAACGATAAATACCCTGGTGTTTATCAGTTAGAATTTGGGAAAGCAAATGATAGCAGATTTATGGGAAACAATAAAACAATCGGCAAAAAAGTATAAGGAGAATGGTGCTTATTTAGCTTACGATGTGAACGCAAATGAAGTTTCTGTCTGGAAAGAAGGATATGAAGAAATTTGTTATTACAAAGTAAATCTAAATCAGCTCATTGACCTTGGATTTGATTACGATGTCTTGGCGAACCTGGTATTTTTGAACTTTATGAATAGTAAGGACTTATATGAAAAAGCAGACCATTGAGTTTATGGCGAAAATGAAGAACTTTGAAATCAAGCGTAAGCTTGAAGAATCCGAAGAAGATACTCTGAAAAGATACCATAAAACCAAGTTGAATATGTGTTACGATTACTTGAAGTTGTTAATTAGTATGAACAACGGCAGCGACAATTTGAAGGAAGATTACATAGAAATTAAGAAACTCACAACTGAATTTGAAAAAGATTTTTTGAGGTGGAAAGATGCGAAAACTCATTGACATTTTTAAAGGCCTACTTAATTATTTAAATCCATTCAATGCGAAATTTTTACAGTCCGATTGGTTAAAAGAAAAAGAACTGTTTGACCGCAATTATCATCATTATGTGTTGACTGAACATTGTAGAACACGAATGAAAGAAAGACGAATAATTTACAGAGATTTGAATCTGGCTTTTAAGTATGGTAAACTCATTGGAAATCAAATCCTGTTAGACATTAGCCATATTCCAGATGAATGCTTTCAGGGACTAACGAACCAACAGATTAAACATATTTTGGGTCATTTGCCGCTTGTCATTACGATTAAGCCAGGCACGAAGATTATTACAACTGTGTATAAGGGTAATAATACTTTGCGTGATAAAGATGACATTAAAATGTTAAACGAAATTTACAAATCTATGGAGAAATAGGATGTCAGTACTTGTCAGGACTTTGCTCATAAGCGTGTTTTTACTTATGTTGATTGGTTGTAATGATAATACTACAACTGCCCCAGAGTGTTCAAGTACTGGCACTTATACGATTATTTCTAGTGATGGTGAATACAATACTGACTATTGTATAAAGTGAGGGACTATGAAAAAGATACAGATTCTCCCGAAATATAAGTTTGATTATTTTATGCAGCAGAACGGCTGGAATGATTTGAACATTCCGTCTGACACAGCATTCATTTCTATTTGTTGTAAGAAGAACATAAAAGAAAATTATTTGAGAGATTTCAAACACAGAGAAGACTTTCATTGGTTTAAACGAAACCACCCGAATGTTCTAAATGTGGATTTTGACGATGTAATTCAACCCGAAATTGAAACCAGATGGGGTATGGCTTACGGGATTGACGATTACACAGCTAAAGAGATTGTTCAGTTTGCCTTAGACAATATGGAAAAGGACACACTAATGATTCACTGTATGGCAGGTAAAAGCAGAAGTGTAGCTGTCGGAAAAGCATTGAGTGAATTATTGGATTGTAAGTTCACTTGTTTTTATGGAACTGACAATATGAATGAATTTGTTTACAAGAAAATAAAGGACAATATATGATTTGTATGGAAGAACTAACTGCGACAATTAAAAGACTTCAACTGTTGAAAGATAATACAGATAGTCCTGAAGAAATTGTGGCAACCGATTTAATGATTACTAACCTTACCAATTTGGCTAGACAGTTCGGTATGTTGCTAGATTCTCCTGAATTTAAACAAATGGTAGAAGAATACAAAATAAATTCAAAAATAAAGGATGATTAAGATTATAGACAACATAACAGTTATTCTTTGGCGATGGACTCACAGAATTAAAAAGACTAATTGGATTCACGGTCATCAGTTGACAACTAAAATTTACGCACCTCAATGGTGGTTTATTTGGTGGCATTATTACTGGTATGACATTGGTTATCAGGCAGTTGCTCCTGAAACATTTGACACAATGGCAGCCGCTTATGATTTCGTAACTCCATATTGGATGCCGGAAAAAGAATGTAAACTAGAATTTTACAAAAAGCAGGACGAAATTGACAAAAAGTTAGACGAAGCTAATAAAGATTTCTAATTTGTAAATTTAATTTTACAAAACTTCTCTAAAATCTCATTGACAAACAATGAGATTTTTTCTATATTATAATCATACAAAAGAGGTAACATTATGGATTTAAATACATTTCTTCCAATCGCAAAGAAGTTTGGCTTGCTTATAAACAAATGCCATAACGGAAATGTGGAGTTTTATATTGACAAAAACAAATTTAATACTCCATATAACGGTTGGGTTTGTACTTATTACAAGCAGACAAATAAAATGGGAAATCCCAGAATGAAAGTTTGGAAATTGGGAAATGATGTAGATGGTTTTGATTTATGCTGGGGTTCAAATATAAATCTGAGAGATGATTTGATTTTTGAAAAGCCCAAATTTGTAGAACGGGCCCTGACAGAAATGTTTAAGAGATTGGAAAAATTCAAAAGGAGATAACAAAATGGATTGGCTTAAAGCTCAACAAATTAGAACAGGTATTCCACAAAACGCAACTGTCGCAGATTTGATTGCGATTTTACAGAAACTCCCGCAAAATTGGCCTGTAGTAAACGCAGACGAAGGACCATTGTGTGAAATTGTAGTCGCAACTGACGGACGGGATAAACAGGTACAAGTTTACTAAGGACAGAAAATGACATATACTTTATATCTGGCTCTAATAGTTCCAATTTTCTTAGGTGCGATTATTAGTTTAATTTGTGCTATTATATCGGTAGCTTGGGATGATGATGAAAGAAATGTCTGTGTTTATGGTTATGTTGGGATTGGTCTTGCCGTAACTGGGTTTATGATTGTTATTCTTTCACCTGACCGACCTACAATAATTGAAAACAGTTACTACAAAATTCTTAATTCTCGCCCGGAATGTGTGAAGGATGTAGTGGATAACGATTTTACAACTGTTTCATTGGATTGTGCTGAAAAATACATTGACTACAGGACAGATTCTTTGAAAGCAGCAAAAGATTATTTTGAAATCAAAGAACAGATTTTGAAAAAGTTGAAGGAGACAAAGTGAATAAAATAATTTTGGCAACGGCAGTTGCTCTCATTGGGTGTAGTGGTGGTGAAACTACATCATCGCCAAAGTGCGAATCAGTTGACTTGACATTTGAAGATATATCGTGTGTTCCAGGTCCGAACTGTAAATACGGAACATACGCAACTGATTGGTTGAATGGGGCTTGTGTGAAAGCAAAACTTGGTAGCGGTCATGATTGCGACAGTTATCGTTCAAATTACATATTAACTATTAACGAATGCGAGGAATAAAAATGCAAAATGCTATTAAGAAGTATTTCTTTTTGACCCTCCCCATTTGCCTTATTGGGTGTTTCTTAATGATTTTACTTGAGAAGATGTGGGAAACTAACTTCGGCCTTATCCCATTCTTCATTTGGGGTTTTCTCAGTGCTTACATTTCCGAAGGTGTAAACAACAAGCTTAATTTGTTCCCAAATGAATAAAACGATTTTTACAGAAATTTGCACTAAATACGGGTTTCGTGTTGAAAAAGAAATTGCCCCGTGGAATGATGGCGGTGATTGGTATGTTGCTTATATGCCAAGCGACAAATTCAATGTAGCAGTTGCGGCTTATGACCCTGAAGATGAAGATGTTGCCACAATTTGTATTTCATTGAAAAAGAAAAATCTTCCAGTCAAAATTAAAGTTGCTAACACAAAAGATGTAAGAACTGTGGAAGATTTGGAACGAGCTTGTATGGAATTAAATGTAAAATTCAAAGAAATGTTAGAACAAATTAAACTAGAACAAATTAACTCAGATTTCTAAAGGAGAATAAAAATGCTTACAACATCTACTATTGACTATATGCCAAAAATCCTGAAGTCATTTAGAAAGTACATTGAGAAATACGATTGTACTTATACGATTTCAAAGAGTGAGTCATTTCCTGGCGAAATATGTTATACTCTAATTTTCTATCACGCAGGTAGTAATATGCCATATCTGTTGGTAACTCAACACGATTCTAGCAAGCACGCAACTATCTATGTGAACAAGTACGCAGATAACTGGTCTAAGAGCGATTGTAAGCTTCGTGAAGAATGTGTCATTTCAAATAACATAACAGAATTTATTAAGGCCATTCGTGAATGTTCCATTTCAGGAGAACAAAAATGATTGACAATTACGATTACCCACTTCACGATGAAGAACACGAAATCTTACCGAGTGGAATAAAACTTAAGAAGTCATGTCCTGTATGTGAAAAAGGAGCTTCACTGATAAGTCAGTTCGGTTATCGTGTTTATATCTTAAATAATAAGCTCTGTTTGGAAGGACCAGATGGAATTTGTTGTTCTGATACATTAACAACTTGTCCAAAATGCGGGAGAAGTCTATGAAAGAATACTTATGGGAAGTAGTAAAGAATACGGGAATGATTGTTGTCGGCGTTTCTGTTTTAGCACTGTATTTTATAGGATTGATTTTCTCAGTTTGTATTGCGTTACTACCAATGTTCGTAGGAATTTATCTGAACGATTGTTTAGGATTTGATAAGTTGACTGTTGGAATTCCTTCGTTTATTATTACTATCCCGTGGGCCGTTGCGTGGTTTACGCTTCTCTCAAAAATTGACGATAAATTTAAACTGGGAATTTTCTAATGGCAAAACAGGACATTTCAAAAGAACAATTTATTCAAATCTGTACTGAGTATGGATTTGAAATAAGAGAACTTTCCGAACCTTGGAGAACTAATGGTGTTTGGTATGTTGCTTTCATTCCTCATTATGACGCAGCTATTGCCGGTCATGTACCTGAAGACCACGAAACAAATGTTTGTGTTAAATTAGATTGTTTGTATGATGGTCCTGTACATTTTCAAACTAGAACAACTTGCCAACCTAGAACTGTAGAAAAATTTAAATTCTTTTTGGGAGAAGTAAATAAGACAGTTAAAAATCATATTGTAAATATGAAACTCAGCAAAATGCAAGAGGAGGACTTTCAATGAGATGGTTAGACGATAAAATCTATACTAATGATATGCTTGAAACGATTGACAAAGAAAAGTTTCCTTTGACATACAAAATGTGTAGTAAGAACAAGTTTGATACTGGTTCTATTATCGTCCGTAAACTGATTGACCAGGAGATTGACCATCCCATCTGGATTGCGATTTATGAAGAAAGAAAGCCGCAACAATTCCATATTTACTCATTGGAAGTTTATAAAAGTTATCAGTTACAAGATTATGGAAGAAGGGCATTGACAAAGTTCAAAGAAAATGCTAATTTAATAACACTATGTAGTCTACCGGAAACAAAGGTATTCTACGAAAAACTTGGTTTCAAAGAAGCAGACGAAAGCGGACTTCGTTTTATTTGGAGAAAAAACTTCGGGAGAAAAAACAAATGAAAACAACAATTCAAAAGGCAACTTATACTGGAAAGAAAACTGGCGTTCTATTGGAAGTAGAATCTGCTAGTTATTTCAATGATGGTATTAACAACCCGAACATTACAGTTGAGGGTACGGCACCGTGTCGGAACAAACGCAGAATTACTTTAACATTAAATGCACCACTTCAACAGTCACAAAGAAGAAGTGATTTGTCAAATTTTTTATCTTCTAATTGTGGTGCTTTTGGTATGAGTTTCGCAAAATTTCTTAATGAAGATAAATTTAAGAAGTATGGTGTTTACATTGACGGCAATTTTTACAAAGTAGCAACTTTGGATGATTTGCTTGAAGTCAAAAAGGCTATGGGTATCTAATGGAAATCGTAATTATAACTGTAGCAGCATTTGCTTTGATTGGTTTTATCGTTGGTAAAATTATAGACCACTGTTGTAAGCATGAATGGGAAACAGACGAGGTAGTTCATGTCTGCGACCACAATGATTTCTTTGGTGATTCAAATTATGACAGATACTACTTGCGCTGTAAGAAATGTGGAAAAGTTAAAATAAAGAATATGAAATGATACGTTGGGTTATTACAAAGCACAAATATAACGATTATATGTATATGTTTGACCTTAGAGATTTTTGTGTCAAGCAGATGCGAGATATGGAAACAAATATAGCTTATCTTACAACAACACTAACGCCCTCAAAGGCGTTTTTCAAAGATGTAAAAAAGAAAGTAAAAGAAAAAGGAATTAAGTTCAAAGACAGATGGGTCCGTTATTTTACAACAGAAAATGGAAGTCATTTCGTTTACGGGTCTTATAGAGGACATTCAATTTTACGCGGTAGAACAAACAACATTGTTATACTGAATGATTTTAATTGTTGTCCTGAACAAATACAAGTAGAAATGGCAAAATGTTATATACCTATGTGGGCGAGTGTATTGTGTACTACAGTTATTATTACAGTAGACGAATCAAAACCAAACGGAAAAATTATTGACGATTTAATAAAACAATATGGCTGTTCACACACCTAATACAATAGAAAGTTTAAGGATTGCTTGTGCTGAAAAAGGTTGGGATGGATATGATGCCGAACCAATGCCAGAGATTGTTTTTAAAAGAGCTGAAACAATTCAACCTTATATACCAAAGTATTTTGAACTGTTTCCTGGTGCTGATGGTTCACTACAGTGGGAATGGCACGAACACAGAAAGAACGGTCACTGGGATATAATAGAAGTTTATCCATCGGAATTTTATTTTACAGACAATGAAGATATAGATAAAGAATTTAACACACCAGAAGAAATTATAACTTATTTAAAGGAGAAATACAAATGTTTGGCTGGTTAAAGAAAGCAAAAGAAACAATAAATCCACCTGATATGCTTGATAGAGTTAAAGCATATCTAACTGAGAATGCTCCTGATATTCTTGAAAAATATGAACTCCATTATTATCCTTCGGATTTTCTAAATTCCGGTGTAGAATTTGAAAATAAGTTCTATCGTAAGGAAAAGCATTGGGAAAAGGACAATACATTCGGTTTCCGTCTGCGTGATTTATGTGGCGGTTGCGTTAATGAATATGAAACTATAAATGGTATGGGTTCATTCAGTTCTGTTATTGAAAGTCTTACTATTTTCAAGTCTGACATTAAAAATGATTGGTCTGCTCTTGACAAAAAGATTGAAATTATGCGAAAGACCGACAAAGAATTTAAAGAATGTTTTGCCGAAGCAAGAAAGTATTTTGATTTGCTAGATGACAATGGTTTGAATGGAATGAACTTCTCAATTAACTGTATGGATGGAAAGGTTTATAGCATTTCAGTTGTTCCTGGAAATTTCAAGAAGTTCTTTGAGTATGTTAAGCCACAGTTACATTCGGATAAAGAAATTGAAGCATACGAAGAATACTGTTATAAGCAATTTAAATTGAATACTGATAAGTGTAATTTAGATGCTTATGGTCCTTCTGTTGCTTTGGATTTACCATTTGCCTGGCGTCAAGAATTGACAGAACAAGAAAAAATTGACAATGACCCAGATTATGTTTCGGCTAATGCAAGTTGTCAGGATGTGCTTGACAGAATTAAGAAAACTACTATTGACGAAGAAGACGAATAAATCTATATTAGAACTATGAACTACTTTATTGAACAACTAGAAGAAGAAATTGTGGCACTGAAGACATTCGGCGCCACCATTGACAAGTTATGTGAACTGGCTAAAATGAAAGGTCCACATAACACGATTGATGAATGGGAGAAACCAGAACTCTTTGACTGGACTAGACACGATACTTTGTTCAGTCAACATTACAAAGATGACACACTTCCTTGTTTGAAGTGGACATCAGTCAATGATTATTGTATGTTCCATACTTTCACAGATGGAAAGAATTACTTTAATTTGAATTTGGCAGTTGGTCAGGGCTCGGAAGTATGTTTCTACATTCTTGATGAAGGTCAAGTTACAGATGACATTAAAGCAAATTGTTCTCAGATTGTAGCTGTTAAGCAATTAGCAGAAGACAAAGTAAAATTTTTGGAACAGAAACTTGCTGAAATGAAGGTAAAAGACCAGTCTAGAGAAGCAATAAAGAAAGACCTTAAGACAAGACTAGACACAGTTAGATTGGTAAAGAATCTTATGGATGATTTGGGATTGTCTTTTGACGATAACTCAAAGACCAAAGTTATTGGTTGGGAAAAAGAATACCGAAATCTATGAAATACGCTTTAATCGGACATAACATTGAATACTCAAAATCTAAGGAATGGTTTGAAAGCCAGGGTGTAGAGTATGAAGTATTTGATACAGACGATTTGAAAGGAACGATTGAGAAAATCAAAGCGGACTCGGAGATAGGTGGTTTCAATGTTACAACTCCTTACAAACAAGAAGTAATTAAATACTTGGATTTTGTTGAAGGAGATTCTGTTAACTGTGTAAAGAAATTATCTGATGGTTCTTTATGGGGTAAATCCTTTGACGGAAGTGCTTTCTGTTTAGAACTTTCTCATCTGTTAGACAGTCACGATGATTGGGAATTAACCTTTCCAAACAAATGTGCTATACTTGGTAATGGTGGAGTAGTTCCAGTAATTTACAAAGAATTAGCTGAGAGTGCTGAAGTAGTAGATATATTTGCTAGACATCCAAAGGATAAAGAATACCCATTGACTGAATTTAATGCTAAGCGTTATTCTTTGATTGTCAATACTATCCCGTTCAAAGCAAACATTGACATAAACTTTAATAATAAGTCTAAGTTCATTTATTTTGATTTGAATTATGCTGATGATAGATTGGTGAAAAAAGCAGAAAAGAATAAACACTGTAGTTGGTCGGTTAATGGATTGGATATGTTAGAAACACAAGCAAGATTTGCTTTAAACTGGTGGAGGGAAGATGTCTAAAAGACCAGATTGTTGTAAAGATTGTATTCATAGTTTTACAGGACATTGTTATGGTTGTGGCGCTTATGACCCAACTGATGAAGAATGGGTAGCTGAAAACGAAGAAAAATCTGATTGGTTGTGGCAAAAACAAGCAAAAGAATATGCTGAAAGAATGAAGTTCATTGAAGAACAACAGAAAAAAGAAAAGCAGGTAAAGAATGAAGATTAAAAGAGTACTTTTAATTCCATTTATTTTGTTAGCAACGGTTGTTTTATTGCCGATAATTGCTATATTTTTCTTGTTAATGATGTTGGAAGAAGTAATTTCAAGCACAATAGAATGGGTTACAAACGAGGAATAAATGGAAACTGTAGACCTACATAGAGGTAGTATAGATTTTATTTTTGAAAATTGTGAGTGTATCACAGTTGATATGTGGGCTATTAAGTACTTTCACTTTGATGTGAAAGAAGAAAGATGGATTTGGGATAAAGACCATAAGAACTTTCTTAAAACAAATCAAGTAGACGATTTCAATTTGGTACTTGATGTATCTGACCCAAGACATTTTTCACAAACTATTAGATTGGCTGACCCAGATAAAACCATAGAAGAAATGGGAAAATACTGTATTGACAGATTGACTAATTCCGATGACATAAGTGGGTTTACGATAAATGGAAAAGATTATACTGTTCCTTGGAACAGACACGAAAAACCAACTGATGTTGGTATTCCGCTTATTTCAAATACATACCAACGAAATACTGCTTCAGTTAATAAATGTGGTGAAAAAACTTTACAAATTAAGATAAAGGAAGAATCAGATGGATCTGGAGAAAATCAAGAAAAACATTGATGCTTCATTGAGCGAACACGATTTAAAAGAACTGCGTGATTATGCTGGTTCTCGTTTGGAAGAAGTTCGTAAACAGAAAGAACTCAGTAACAAAGCCGAAGTAGAAATTAAATACAAGGGTAAGTATATCCTTTGTTATGGAAAAACTATGCAAATGATTGGCGGAGTTAAAAACCAAAATGACATTAAAATTGTTTATGTAGAAGATACTGATTTTCAAGGTCATGGGTTTTTCCGCTGTAAAGCAAAAATTATACAAATTAAATACAATGACGAATACAATTTAGTCAATCACATCGGTGCTGAAGATTATGGTGAAGTCTATGTTTCATTTGAACACGATGACCAGTATTCATTTTATGAAAATGACATTGAAAAAATTTTGACAAAAGATGAAGTCATTGAAATGTTAGACGAAGCAAAAGCTGCTCAAATAGATATGATGGATGAATGGAAAAAATGCTTACAATAGTACCAACAAATTATAAGGTTAAATTTGACAAGCTGCTTTCATTTAAGAAAGACAAAACAAAAATGCTTGCCAAATTGAAGGAATTGGTTGTAAAACAGAAAACTTTTGAAGAAGAAAGTATGTTATACAACTATAAGGGAAAGGACAAAAAATTAATCTGGTCCTGTATGGAATTCTTTTATGAGAATTTGTGGAATAAGGAATTTCGTGAATTTATTTACAATGACGATAAAGACAGTTGGGAAAACTACCATATACAACTGAAATGTAAAAATAAATTTACAGAAGTTACGATTGTTTACGGAATTGGGGCATTTTGCGTAATTGCTCCATTAGCCAAACCAACTGACAAATCCAAAATTCTTGACTTGGATAAAGTTGTCATTGGAAAAACTGAAATTTTCTACGATTTGTAAATAAAGTTTTACATAAAACTATAATAAAATCATTGACAAGCTCAATGATTTTTTCTATATTATGACTATACAAAAGAGGTACAACTATGAACGAAAATCTTGAAAAACTCCTGAAAATGGCAAAGGTCACCACCACACAGAACATTGAGGTTCGTGAAAACTTCATTATGTTTAAGAATGGTGATAGTGGTTTTTATCCGCTTGCCAAAATCTATGACAAGTATATTGAAGTTCTTTGGTTGGAACTGAATGACATTGAAATGGACCTGTATGTTCGCCGTGATAATCGTGGTGAATACGATTGGCTGGCCCGCGTTCCGTATGAAAATCTCAATGAAACTGAATTTGAAGTTTACGCAAAGGATTTGCGTGAAACGATGTTCACGAATTACAAAATGGCTAAGGCCGTATCGGCCGCACGAAACGCATTTTGGAAAACTTACCACGCAGTTATGGAGGGTAAGTAATGGGACTTATTAAAGAAACTCTCAAAGAAGCATTTGAAGACACAAAGCTAGAACTTGGTGTTGCTAAACCAGATTGGTTGGTTAGTTATTTGCCTAAAATCGGACTTATGATTTGGTGGGCAGTTGTAGTAATTTGGTTTGTTAGTGTTCAGTTTATGATTCCAATTAAATTGTTTATGTATGGAAAAATGAATGATTCACTGGCACATACATTTGGAGCAGTATTTATTATTTTGATTGGATTTATCATTAACACTTTTCTGTTAAATTTCACAATGAAACTTCACGATAAAATTATGGAGAAGAAGTAAACTATGGAAGATACAACTGGAACAGAATTCAAAGAAGAAAAGACTGACAAAGTCATTTATATGCATATATTTGCAATTTTCATTTCTATCTTCGGCACGGTTTGGTGTTTGAGTTATGGAATTTTCAAACTGGTAAATATGGAAGCATTTTCTGCAGTGTTCAACATTCTCTTGGGTGCTGTCAATGGAACTTGCTTAATTGTAAACATAACTTCATTCATTAAAAGGAGATTCAAAATTGGACAAACTGCGTAAACAAATTAAACAGACACAGATTATCTCTATGAGTCTATCTGTGATTGCTATGGTGTTATGTACCTCTATTGGTATTCACACTATTATAACTGGAAGAGTACTTGCTGGAACAATTTGCGTAATTTTAGGACTTGCTAATGCAATTTGTTTGGGTAACAATTATTCAAATTTCAAAAAGGAGTAAACTATGATTGCTTTAACTATTGTCGGGGTTGCTGTAACTGCCATCGCATTTATCTTCTGTACCTCTGTTGGTATCAAAATGATAATGGATGATTCTCCAGGTATTGGACTCTGTAACATCGCTATGGGTGTTGGTAACCTGTTGCTTTGTATCTGTAACATTGTACGATTGGTAGGTCAGAGTGCAGGTGCTTAGTTTGATGGCATTAGTAGCAGCCATTGGTTGTGCTTGTGGTGCTATTCTAATTCGTAAAGATAACAAGCAACTGTTTTGGATAAATACAGTTCTCGCAGTAGCAAATGGTGGACTTGCTATTATGGGATTTACAGGTATGTTCACCAATTTCACATAAAGGAAACAAACTATGTTTAAGACACTATTATTCGTATATCTCGGTGGTGTATCACAAGCTGCTACAGTAATCTGTGCGGTATTCTCATCCATCTTTATTTTGGCTGCGATTGGTTTTTATATCGGTTCGTTCTGTTATGAATGTTATAAGGACGAAGAAGAAAAGAAAATGCGAGCCATGTTCTCAAAGATGGGAAAGTGGTTCTGTATCATTGGTGTTGCTATGGCATTTACAGGAGTTGTTCTTCCAGACAAGCAAGTATGTTATATGGCGGCTGCCGTTTCTTCAGCAGAATACATTACACAGGAAACTGAAATCGGTAAGGCACTTAACGAAACATCTGTTGGCTTGATTAAGGATGTCGGCAAGATAGTTCACGATATGGCGAACACAACAAATAAGGTAACTGAACATGAGTAATAGATAGATAAGTTCAATTTCAAACAAAATGTATAGCAAAACTATTGCTATACATTTAAACTTTTATTACATTTAAATAAGAGAAACTATGGCATTAACAACTTGGGGTAAGAAAATGGCCGCAAAAGAACATAAAGTAATTGATGCTGAAATCATTGGTCAGCCGAAAAAGAAGATTCCACTTAAGAAAGACAGTCTTACATTGAACATTTTACTAATCACAGTTCTTGTATTGTTGATTGGTGGTGCTGGATATGCGATTGGTAGATATACTGCACCTGAACCAACTGTAAAAGTTAAGAAAGTAATGACTGATACAATGGGAAATGAATGGTTCACTATCAAGCACAAAGTTGATGATATGGACACGCCTGAAGAATTCAAGGGAACTAGATTCTATGCTGGGTTCCTTGACTTCAAGAATATGCGTGACCGAGTGAGAGCGTTCACAGATGTAACTCATTTTACGATTGGTTGCTCTGGTGATATGTTTAGTGCAGAAGGCCAATTATGGTGTACAAATGATTGGATAATTAAACTATCCGAAACTATACCGAATGAAATTTTAACAAAGTATTATAAGAAATAATGGAAGAATTGGTTTACATACAACATATAAAAAATTCTGTATTTGCTACAGGATGTGCACCTACATTAAAGGTTCACTTGTATGCAATTCGTTTGATTGTAAAAATCTTATTGAAGTTCGCATTACAAGAAAAAAAGATTTTTATATTTTTTGGGTTAGATTTGCTTTTATGTTTTATACCTAATAAATTAAAAAATTTGGAAAATAAAATAACCTGGTGGCGAGATAAGTATTTGAATTATTTAATAAGTAAAGACTGGACAAAAATTGATTCGTGGTATTTCTTGGATGACGATAAATGGAATGACTATTTAAAGGAACACCCTGACAGAAAAGAATACTTTGAAAAACGCAGAAAAATGGATTCCAAATTACTTGAAATTTATTTAGACCAGGAGCGAGTTGATAGTAACTTTATGGAGAAGTATACTAAAAGATATATGTGAGGTTCATTATGTTGTTAAAAACTGAAGACAAAAAAGACTTGGAACTTTCATTTAGACCTGTTGCAGATCCGACAGAAATAATAAATGAGAAAACAGACAAAAAAGACATAATAATTACTATATTTCTATATGTAATGATGGCAGGAATTATAATCTATAACTTGATTTAAGGAGAATAAACTATGAGTGATACATTCGGTGATAGAATGAAAATGTATGAAGGCATTGAAGCACAACGTGCGTTCATGCCAGGACTTCCTATTTGCGTAAGAATTGACGGTAGAGCATTCCACACATTTACACGTGGTATGCAGCGCCCTTATGACAAAGCAATGGCTGATGCTATGATTGAAACTATGAAGTATCTAGTTGAACAGACTTATGCTTGTATTGGTTACACTCAGTCCGATGAAATTTCTTTGATTATCAGAGACGATGTGGAACCGCTTTTCGGTGGTCGCATTTCTAAATTGACTTCAATTCTCGCATCTATGGCAACTGCCAAGTTCAATGAAGTTATCCACAAGACTTATCCTGAAAAGCCTTTGGCTCAGTTTGATTGCCGATGCTGGCAGGTTCCAAACAGAACTGAAGCAACTAACGAAATTCTCTGGCGTGAATACGATGCGACAAAGAACTCTATTTCTATGGCAGCTAGAGCTTACTATTCTGACAAACAACTACTTGGAAAGAACGGAAGTCAAAAGCAGGATATGCTTATGGATAATGGTGTAAACTGGAATGATTATCCAGCATTCTTCAAGCGTGGAACTTATGCTCAGCGCAAAGTCATTGAAAGACCAATGACAGATGAAGAATGGGCAAAAATCCCTGACAAACACAAAGCAAATCTCAGCAGAGAAACACCAGTGAAACGCACAGTTATTCAAACATTGGATATGCCTGTTTTCACAAAGGTAACAAACCGAGTGGATGTAATCTTTAATGGTGCTGAACCACAGGTGGAAAATGAGTAATAATGAATTTGATGATTTCATAAATCAAATATATCATAACCCTAGTGGTGGGAGTTATAGACCATCTGCACTTGGTTCTGCCCGTAATAAGACCATTGAAGATATAATAAAATCTATTACTGAACAAGCAGACAAATACTGTGAAGAATTAGAACAGAAACGAAAAGGAAAACACGAACCAAAATTCACAGATGAAGAATTTAATAAGACCTGTGAAGAATTAGGCCTAGTGGAGGATAAGTAATGTTTGATATAGATAGCTGGCTCAGCACTCTTAATGAAGATTACCATCGGCCGAAAAGCACTCTCCGTAAATTTAAACTTGGTAATTTAGATGTTAGAGTATGGAATTACGATAACGAAGAATTACAGATTGACGAAGTAAAATTTCAAATCACTCCTAATGGAGAATTGGATGTTCATATTACTGGACAAACAACACTTCATACACTACAAGAACTAAGTGACACAGTTAATTTGTATAGAAAATCGTACAAAGTAATGATTGAAACAGCTAAACAACTTAAATTATTGGGAGATTTCTAATGTCTTTTGATTTAGATGAAGCGAAAAACTTACTTGAAGAAAATGGTTTTAACCTTTTTGGTTCAGCTAATTTATCAAAAAAAGATGCTGATGATGAATTAGAAAAAGAAAAATTCACTGAAGAAGAATTTGAAAAAGCTTGCGAAGATTTAGGCCTTGAAGATTGTGGTGAAGAAACTGACGATGTGGATGATTTCTTTTCTCGGTTACAATGCCGAACCATACAGGAATAATAACTGGTAGGTAGAATTATGGCAATACCATCACAAAGTGAAATGTTTAAGAGAGTATGTGGTTATACTCTGGGCCGTGATTATAGTAGAAGAAGAACATCTTCATTAAAATTTCTTAAAATTGGAGATGCTATGCTTCAAATTGAGAATTTGTATAATAAGCAAATTCGTGTACAGAAAGTTTCTTTTGAGATTAACCCTGATGGAAAAGTTTCAACACATGCTGGTGGATATGAAATTATAAACACTATTGATGAACTAAAGGATATGGTTAAACGATACAGATTAGCTTATCAAGAAATGAAAGCACTGGAAAAGAAATTGAAGTTCCAAGGAGATTTTTAATGAAACAAATTAAGTATTTGTTCATTTCGCAACCAATGAGCGGTTTAACGAATAACGAAATTTTGGATGTTAGACAAAAAGCAACACAGTTCATTTCGGATAAGTATCCTGACAATGAGATACTTGTTTTGCCAAGTTATAAGGAACAACCTGACAATACTTACAATGCAACAAGCGCAGTTAATTTGTTGGGAAATGCCATTAGTCTTATGGCAAAAGCGAATGTAATTTACTTTGTTCCTGGCTGGCAAAAATCTAGGGGTTGTCAGATTGAAAATGAAGTAGCCCGTAGATGGTTAGAAGAAACAGGAGTTGAACTCATTGAAGATGGAATGGAAAAGGTTGATGTTGAATTAACTCCTGAACAATTAGAAATCTTAAAATCCGAAGCAGATAAAGCAGGTATGTCAGTTCATAAGTTCATTAACCTTAAACTGAAACAAGCAATGACTGACGGAACATTGGAAAAAATTGCTGAAGAAATTAAAAAATGCAGTTAACATTTATCCAAAATAGGGATTTCATTTGTCATTGGCCTGGATGTAGATTAAAAACAAAGGACAGAAACCAAATTGAATTTCACCATATCGTCCCGAGAGAATTACACCCGAGATTGAATCAGGGAGTTACTTTGAGTTTTTGTCCTTCACACCACAGAATGATTTTTCACCCGGAAAGCACTAAAGGTCCGCATAGTATAAATAGTCCAAACAAATTACAAATTTTGAACATTTATCCAGTGGCACCGAGTGGTTATGCTGTTGAATACAAACGATTTAACGATGAAATCTTCTTTGAATTTTTTGAAGGCGATTATAGAAATGGAGAAGTAGAATGAGCGGTAGTAATGATTATATAGTATGTAGTCGGTTGGAACGATACAAGTACAGTTTCCAGTAATGATTTAGGTACTTGGTCTTATCAACCATATACTTTGCGTGGTTCACAAACCACACAAGCAAGCAATACAGTAGATATAGGTATGGAAGAAAAACCACCTGTTTGTACAAATGAAGAATGGGAAAAATTCTGTGAAGAGGAGGGATTGGAAGATGGCAACGGCTACAGTACATACGCAAGTAACATCTACACAAACGCAACAACAACACTCTCAGCATAGTAATGCGACAGTAAGCAGTATTTCCATTTCAAATGGTACAGTTTCAAATGGTACTGGAACAATTAAAATTTCCAATACAATTTCCAATTTAGGGAATTACTATACTACTGCTAGCCCAAGTATTACTAATGCGGTGTGGAGTGTTTATACAAACTTTATGAAACCAAAATCATTTAAACTTCGGTAATACAACTGTTTGTATTTACAACTGCGACAATAAGTACTTCATTGTTGATAATGTGCAGTTTTCATTTGCAACACAAGGTACAAATGTTACATTGATGGTTGGAACTTGTGGAACTACAAATTTGTCCAGTTTAGATGAAGTAAGAAATTATATAAAGTCAATGAAGATGTATTACTTAAAATGTAAGGAATTTGAAAAACAACTTGAATTAACTTCGGATTTCGCATAAATAAAATATGGGAATTATAATACTTTGTACGATAATGATTTTGTTTTGTTCAGCAGTTCTTTATACACTGTTGAAAGATAGAACTTTTGACCAGTCTAATGTGATTGGGATGGTTTTGTGCAGTTTAACAATTTTATTGTCAACTGCGACAATTATTATGAAAATAATGTAAGTTCAACTTGAAACAAAATTTTATAAAGTTTAAAATGGACGGGTTTACAACTTGCCCATTTTTTGTTATATTATAGATAGAACTTAAATGGAGAACACTTAATGAAGATTAACTCAAACTATCAAGATTATTATGATTCTGCGTTAGGGTCATTTTTGGGCTCCGAAGTTGTAATAAACAGAAAAGAAAAAGAAGTAGAAATTGGTAAAACTGAATTTCCAATTTTGTGCTATAATCGTATTCCAGATTGGCAAGCTGAAAAGCAGACTGTAGAATTTAATGGAAGAAAAACCACTAAAGGTTATCCAATTACTTTGATTGGTTTTTGTGGTCAGTGGTTTTTTCATTGGCAAAAAGGTCATTTGACTGATGATTTCCGAGCTGTCACTGAACACCAGTATGTAACCTATGACGAACTATTGAAGGACCACCAGGAACATACAATTTGTTATCAGTGGATGAAGTCTTGTAAAATTGAAGAACTAAATGACCCAAATAAAATCAAAGAATGGAATACTGACATTTTTGAAAAGTACGGTCCTGTGATTGTTATTCCTGAATACGAAGGAATCAACAAGTGGCACATGAATACTCAACACGAAACATACAAAGCACAGTTATTCCCTAATTTGAAGAATTACGGATTTCAGCAGATGAAAGACCCATTTACTGCATTGTGGGAACTGGAACATTGGTATGACACACATGCCAGACCAGACGAAGCTATTGTTCCTGTTGGGGATGATTTGACCAGATTGAAAGCATACGGATTTGACGCAAAAACTTCATTTAGAAAATCTAAGGAGAAATAATGGTAAAAGTAAAAAGATTTCTAACTGTTTCGTTAGTCACATTAACTCTATTTTCATTGGGGATTGGTTTCCTGAGTATTAGAGCATTTACTTTATTGGGTTGGTTAATGCTAAGTCTTCAGATTGAATTGGGTATTTTTATTTTCGCATTAGCAGTAATCGGAATTATTCTCGGTTATTGTTGGGCAACTGACGGAGACGAGGACGAATCATTTATTGACTATTCTAAAGATTTCATTGAATCTATTTTGGACTAATTATGCCGAAGTATTGGGGTGAAGGACCACACGAAATGTATCACAGGAAAGAAGATGGACTGTGGTATTTTCCTGGTTCTATAAATGGATATGAAACACTAGAAGAAGCCAAAGAAGGTTATCGCAGACGAGAAGGAATGCTTAGTTGTAATTCATCTGATGTGGATAGTTGTCTAGCAGTTATTGCTATGATAGTTTCATTAGTTTTAGGTTTCATAATCATTGTCTATTAAGGAGAAAATATGATTTATTTAATCATTGCAAGTATTGTTGTTTTTATGGTTTGCTTGGGCCTCATTCTACAAAAGCAAGCAAATGACGAACAGAAAGTTAGAGATAGGCCCTGGAGAGTTGTAAAGAATGCTCTTGGTCAGTATCTCTTACAGCATTATTGTAAAAAAGAATTTGTTTATATCTCAGATAGAGATATGACACGATATGAATGGAAGTGGGAAACTATAAAAACATACGAAGATAAAGATGAAGCTATTGCTATGTTGAATTACAAACTGGCAGAATTTGAAAATGAAGAAAAAGAAAAGAAACAAAAAGAAAATGATAAATTAGCAGCAAAGAAAGAAAAAGAACTAGCAGAAACTATCGTTGAGATTATTAAATGAACATTAAAGAAACTATACAAAGGAAATTCCACATGGGACTGTTTAGATACTTAGGTAAGTTTGAAGAGTTATTCAAACAGGAAATTAACTGTGATAACATTTATACAAACTGTCTTTATTCAAAAGAACTTTTCCCAGATAAATGGAAAGGTATTTTGGAAAGTATGGGTGTTAAAGAAGATACACCTATATTTTCTGTCGGCCATGTAATAAATGGAAAACGATATGACGTTGTTACATTGTGTCCTCCAAAAGGTTCTGATTCTTATGTAGATTATTTCTTTAAGAAAGGTTCTATTTGGACTAGAAATATATGTAGAGCAGATTACAAAAATGATAAAGAATTTTGTAAAGAATTAGATGTCGCTTATCAAGAATTACAGAACTTGTTCTCATTTCTAAAACTATTTGAAAAGCAGATGGATGAAATGAACAGACTGATTAAAATTCAAAGTGACGAAAATAAGGAGATTAAACCATCGTGACTTATTCTCATACAGTTAAATTTATGTGTTCCAATCAAACTTACGAATTTACATTAGAAGACGAAAATAACGAAACTGAATATAAGAAAATTATGGCTCGGGTAAAATCCAAAGTATTTGACCAGGCTAACATTGAAGTTCTTTCTGTTGTAACTAATAAAATGTAAAAATTATTTTACACGATTTTGGCTAAAAATCATTGACAACCATCGTGTATTTTGCTATATTTACTTATGTAGAAAAGAAAACAAGAGGTTTAAAAATGGATTTAACCACACTTAATGACAAAATTGACAACATCGTTAATCGTTACCCGGCTATCCACGTGAATGTGGGAACGAATAACGGTCGCCACGAAGTGGTTTTGAGTTTCCATAATACGAATAATCATTTTGCTTTGATTGGTACAGTTACGCTTGACTTTTTCGCCGTGGTAAATCCGCTTACCTGTTGCGATAATGTGGATATGAGTTTTCTGTGCCGCTCCACATACATTGTAGAAAGTATTGAAGGCGAATGGCGAACTGCTATGGAAGAAATTGTGAAGGAATTTGAATAATGGCAGACGAAAATAAAGAAAAGCCGGTTCTCGGCGAAATGATTGCGAATTTTCCTGTGGAAGAATTGAAGAAAGCAATGCTTCATATTGACCGATTTGATGAAGATGTTGTAACTGAAGAAAAGACCAAATCGGCTGAAGTTGAAGAAAAGCTGGAAGAAGTCTCACAGGAAATTATAGAGGATAATTTGTAATGAATAATGAACAGAAGAGTGGCTTCGGATGTTTGCTATTGTTCATATTTCTCATAATGTGTTGTAATGGCACAATTAGTCCTGGTCTATTTTTCGTTCTCGTATTTGTGTACTTATTCTTTGGGTAAACTAATGAACTATAAGAAACTTTATAATAAATTCTGTAACTACTATAAGAAACTTGGGCGAAGTTACAATGACCCTCGTTTCACTGTCCACCATATCCTGTGTAGGTCTATGGGGGGTTTAGATACAGATGAAAATAAAGTTGCTATGACTCCGAAGGAACATTATATTGCCCACAGAATTTTAGCACACGTTTACAAGAAACGAAATCCCGAAATTTGTTATCTTTTGAACAAGTTTGCAAATGGAATGAAAGGAACGGATTCACCGAAGTACTCAAATTTCAATTTCTACTTGAACCAAATTTTAACATTTAAGAAAAACGGAAAGCCAAAGAATTATGATTCTTACTGCGATGCACTTCGTGAAGAAATCATACATTTAATGGAACTGCCGATTGACAAACAAAAAATTACTAACAAACTGATGAATGCTTTCATCTAACAATAACCCCTAACAAAAAGGAAAAAACAAAACTATGAATACAAAAGCAAAGGTATCACTTATTCTTCTCGCCATCGCGGTTGTCATTTGTGCGTTCTGTGCAAAGAAGCTCGTTGGCTACAAGCAGTCTACGGAATTGCTCGTTAAGCAGTCACCGTTCGGAACACTATCCTGCGTAGAAGGTCAGGGTCTTTATTTCCGAGGTTTCGCATCCATCTATCACTATGATTTGGCGAAGTCCTTCTATTTCAACTCCAGCAACGAAAAGGTTAATGGCGAAGGTTGGGAAGGTGACGAAGATGACGAAGATGACATTTCCGTTACGCTTTCACGAAATGCTAACGCAAACATCTCCGGCTATCTTTTGTATGAATTGCCGACTGATTGCGATAAGTTGATTGAACTCCATAATAACCAGAAGAATGATAAGGGAGTGAAGCATAATCTTGTGCGAAATGCTGTTCTCTCTGCGGTACGAAAGACTGCTCCATTGTTTACGGCTGAAGAAGCTAAGGTTACGAAGATTGCTGAGTTCCGCCGTCTCGCTGAAGACCAGTTGGTGGATGGCGAATACCTGACAACTACCGAAGTTCTCAAGGAGAAGGCCGGTGAAGATGAAGTAGATTCAACTGGCAAGGTCATTAAGAAGGCCGAAGTTCAGGAATACCGAGTTACCAAGCTCAAACTGGATGCCAATGGTCATCGTATTCTCACGAAGAAGTCCGCACTCTCTCAGTATGGCATTGTAGTTAAGCAGCTTGAAATTCAGAGTGTAAAGCTGGATAGTATGGCACAGCGTCAGTTGGACATTGTGAAGGAACGTGAAATGCAGCGTGTGTCTAATGCTACCGCTGCTGAAACGGCAAAACAGAAGGCCATTACCGCAGAAGCAGAAGGTAAGGCAAAGATTGCTGAAGCAAAGGCAGCTCAGGAAGTCCAAAAGATGACCGAAGTTACCCAGGCTGAAAAGGAACGTGATGTCGCAATTCTTAATGCGGAACGTGAAAAGGAAGTCGCTCGTCTAAATGCTCTCAAGGCCATTGAAGATGCAAAGAGAATTAGAGCCGAGGGTGAAGCTGAGGCTGCTGCTAACCGAGCAAAGGTTATCGCTGGTTTGACACCACAGGAAAAGGCGGAATGGGACTACAAGACGAAGGTTGGTATTGCCGAAGCTCTTGCTAAGTCCGAACACCCGATTGTTCCTACCATTATGATGGGTGGTGCCGGTGACGGAAAGAATGGTGCTACCGCACTTGATGCTGTTGGTATGAAATACTTGATGGACATTGCTGATAGAATTTCTAGCAACAAGTAATAAAAACCATTTGAGCCCGAACAATGTTGCGAAATGTTGTTTGGGCTTTTTTCTTTAAAACGAAGGAATTATGGATATGAGACTGAGTTTATTCTTAATTATTGTCGCATTTGTTTTGTTTGCTTTTGCAGATCCATTTGGCTATCAAGTTAATTCACCAATTAAGTCAGTTCCAAAAGAACCATCTGTATTTAAAGAAAAACCACTTGTGATTACTGATGAGTCAGTTCTCGCACCAAAACCAGAACCAATTCAACACGAAGAACCGGTTAAAGAAATAACCAATGATTTTGATGAATGTGTGGCAGATTGTAAGGCAAACAATGTTTCAAATTCTATAATTGAATTTTGTATTAGAGAAAACTGTGGGAAGATAAACAATGATTAAAAGAAGTGAATTTATTATTGGTTTGGTTATAATGTTCTTCTTGTTTCTGTTTGTCAATGGACTTATTGTCAGCGACATTAACGAAACTATGCGAACATTGAAGCGTCCAGTAGTTCTACACGATACAACTTCTGTTATGCGATATATTGACAGATACATTCACGATACTACTGTTATCACGCAGACCAAAACTGAATACATTGAAAAGGTTTCTTTGATTGGTAAAATGCAAGATTATGCTGAAGAACAAGGAACGGTTATCAGAATTGAAACTGATGAAAATTTGTTAGAATTTGATGCTAAGTTTGTCAAGATTCAATGTAATGGCAAGTTGATACCTGATGAAGATGGTGATTTGAATGAATGTGCCGGTGATTGGGTAATCACTGCAAAGGAGGAACTTGAATGAAGAAGATAATGATTTTAATTAGTTTGTTTGCTGTTATGAGTTTTTCTTGCGATACTTATTGTAAGGAAAAACTTGAACGAATCGCAACATCACTTGAACGAATTGCGAACATAATGCAGAAGGAATACAATATGAAACTGGAAAATAAAACTACAGTTCGTGAAAGTTATCCAGCACCAGTTAAGAATTATGACATACAAGTTAACGGTCGCTCATTAAAAGCAGTTCCTACTTCTTCTATTTTTACTGAAGACGAATTTTTGACTTGTAAGAGCGAATGTAAGGAACGATTTAAACTCTATACAGAAATTGAAGATTGTATTAAAAGATACTGTGGAGAATAATGACTTACAAAGAATACAGAGAAACTTGTTTAAAAGCTGGGCTTCAGTTTGAGATAAAAGATTATTGTACTGATTCACCAGCTTTTGGTTATAGTGCTTGTTATCTTTATGATAATACATTGTATGTAATAGCAAGATTTTTTAAATGTGATGGGAAATTGTATCACAATAATGTAAATGATAGCAGTCCTGGTATGGCAGTTATGCCATTTATTAGTAAGAACTGCGTTTTAGGTGGTGAACCTTTAATTAAGTTCATTGAGCAAAGTAAATGCGAAATCAAAAAAGATAAGATCAAAAAGAAACTTAAAGAAATGCAAACAGATTTTTAGTATTGACAGTGGCGGGATAATTAACTATATTATAGTAAAGGAAAAGAATTATGAAAACTATTAGACGTGGCGTATTTGAAACTAACTCTAGCACAACACACTGTGCTACTTACACAAAAACATACAAGCATATCGCAGATATCCCGTTGCGAGATAAAAAGGAATTTCCTACACTCAATGCTGACGGAACATTGGATGTTGAACTGTTCGTTTATTGGGATATGGAAGTTCGTGAAAGGGATGACATTGACCTTTCAAGTGTAAAAACAATTATTGAGTATCTTGCGGCTCACGCAGTTTTCTCTTGTCACGAAACGCTGTGGAGTAGAAAGAATAACGAAGTAATTTATCACTATAAAGATAATCACGCAAATCTGGTTCGTGATGTACAGAAAGCTTATCAAACAGTTGGATTGAAAGCTCCGACTGATGTTCGCCCATATTTCCTGGATGTAGGTGATAATAAGATTTACATTACTGAAGACAACATAAACAAGTGGTTCTTCCCATTTGAAGAATACCCTTGGTTTGACAAGAAATCAGAATGGGATAAGTATATTAAGAAGACCCTTAAGAACAATCCTGATTCAGCTAATTGGCCTTATGCTAAGCACTTCATTGGAATGTGCGGTAATGATTTGTGCAGTTCTAGTTATGAATCCGCAACACAGTATTATGACGATATGGCTCACGGTTGGGATGGCAGTGACGATGAAAGCGAAGAAGATAACATAACAACCAATGATATGCTGACTAGACAGATGTCATTGAGCTTCTATCATACTTAAGGAGAAATTATGAATAAGTTAATTATTAACGATATGCCAGAACTGTATGCCAAATTGAAGCCATACATTGAGTATCTTGAAGGTCTTGGATTTTATCCTACCAGAACAGATTTTACATATTTCCATCCTGGTGATGACGATAACTATGAATACTTCAACGGTTGGAATTACAAGCGTCAAGATACAACTGCGTCAGGTGGTTATCGTGAAGACTGGGTTGTAGATTTGGCAAGTTACACAAAAGAACCAAAGATTGAAGTTTATACACACAAAATCGTAAAAGCACCGAAGTATTATTTCGGTGGTGATAAGAATGTTTATCCATACATCATTCAGAACCCAAATGACCAAGGCCATTATGAATCAAAAATTGTGGATAACATAAAAGATTTCAAAAAAGAAATTGGTAAGTATTTGAAGTTGATTAAAACATTTCAAGAAAGGGCAAAGAAGCATGATTTGGAAAAAGACTTCACCTAGCATTATTGCGAAATATGACAATGGTAATCACCGGGTTACTTTGTTCTCAGATGGAACAAAGCTAAAGGAAACTATTAACCCTGACGATGACCATTTCACATACGAATTCCCAGAATCGTTTGATTTGAAAATCACAGATTACTGCGATGCTGGTTGTGCTTATTGCCACGAAAACTCCACGAAGAAAGGCAAACACGCAGATCTTTATGCTATTAGAGATATGTTGGATAGTTGTAAGCCCGGTACTGAAATTGCTATCGGTGGTGGTAATGCTATGGAACATCCATCTTTGTGGGTTTTGGTCGGTAAAATGAAAAGTAACGGACTGATTCCTTCTATCACAGTCAACCAAAAACATTTACAGAAATACTTTCAGTTAATAAAAACCTTGGACTTCGCAGGAATTGGTGTTTCCTTGACAGATCCTTCAAACAAGAAGGATATGCGTTTGATTGACGAACTTGGCAGTAACGTCGTAATACACACGATTGCTGGCGTTTTAACTCCCAAGGACTATTCTGTATTGAGAGATAGAAAAGTTCTAATTCTCGGTTACAAGGATATCAGACGCGGTCACGATAATTTGACTAAACATACTGCCGAAATTCAAGCAAACATTGAACAACTGAAGAAAGATTTGCCTATGATTGCGAAAAATGCCCGCGCAGTTTCTTTTGACTGCTTGGCACTAAAGCAGTTGAATCCAAAGGAATGTTTGGGAATGACTGACGAAGAATTCGCAAACATTTATCAGGGCGATGACTACGAAATGTTTGACAAAGACGGAAATTTGACAGTTGGCACAATGTTTATTGACGCTGTTAAAATGGAAATTGCTAGAAGTAGTATTGCACCAATGGATAAAAGATACAAATTCACTGGTAGTGAAAAGATAAGTGAATTGTTAGCAAAGAGCTGTGAAGGTTATGAAAAATGATACTATTACAATAAGGTGTAGTGTTAGAAAAAACCTATTTAAAAGACTTGGTGACTTAGCTGGTTTGACTTATCTTGAAAAGTACAAATTCTACAAATTCTTTGAAATGATAACGAACGATAAAGTTGACAAGTATAGACAACATAAAAATTTAACTTATTATGAAGCGTGTTGTGAATACTGGTTGTATATAATGTTCGGCTGGACAGAATATGACGAAGAAAAATATGCCGAGTTATTGGAAATGCCAATACTGGATTTATATGATAAACTAAGTTTAGCTTATAAGAAATATCTGGAAAAAGAAAAATTAGAAAGTATTAAAGAGGATTTTTAATGATTGAAAATCACTTTGATTATAACATAACTAGAGAGAAAATCACAAAAGCATTTGATGTCAAACCAGGTCATCCTGCTTATGCTCCAATTTGTGCTTTTTTAGATTATAACGATAAAGAAATTAGAGAACAGTATGCTATGAAACGAAATTTGGAAATGGGGTACTGGAATTTTATCTCTAAGTATGTTTATAATAAACTATTAAAGTTTGAATACGATACTACTGATTTTGCTAAATTCAAAGCTATGAGTGAAGAAGAACTTGAGGCCTTTCGTGATATGCGATTAAAAGAATTTATGGCAGAACGAAGACTTAACAAAATTAAAGAGGATTTCTAATGGCTGAGAAAAAAGAGTATTTACCTGAACTAATGAAGTTAATAAAGAAGTATGGTTTGACTTTTGAAGACGAACCTGGTTCAGATTACATACGAATTAACCTTCCTAATTTAATTGTTCCAGATGATAGTTTTGCGGACTTGGATAGAGATGATGATGAGTTAATTTATTATAAAGAACTCTCATTGTCTTATGACGCAGAAACTAATACCAGTCATATAGAATTTGTTGGTGATGGTTATAATAGTACTGGTTGTGTGAGTGGATTGAAGAAGTTTGAAACTGTTGTTAAGAAACTAATTAAAGTTGCAGATGTGTATAATTCAATGAACAAGCAGTTGAAAAGTAAGGTTAAAGAAATTGGAATTGCGGAGGACTTCTAATGGTTTACATTTGGGCATCTAATAGACATAAAACTGTCATCAAACAACTTAATGGTTCTACATTTAGATTGGATGAACTTGTTCAAATACAAATTGATGCATTTACTCAAAATTTATCCTTCACTTTTGTCACAGACGAGAATGACAAATATACATTTGATTTGGATGTAAAAGTAGACCACGATGAAAGATGCTCTTTGCGTTATTTTGGAATAACAAGTCCACAAAAACATTTCGCTACTGGAATTAACGGTATGAAAGGTAAAAATACAATGGAAGACTTGAACGAATTTATAAATTCCGAATTAAATCCAATAAGAGATGTATTTGATAAGAAATTTAAAGAAGAATGTAAGTTAAATTGTATAAAAAAGGATTTTGAATAATGGGAATACCTATGCATCGGGTGAAAAATAAACCAGCATTTACTTGTTATCCATATACAGAATTGAACTGGGTTTATGATTTTTCGCTCAACAGTATTGAACGAAAAATGTATTTACATTTTATGGATAGATTAAAACCAATTTGTGAAGAACATGTCGGCGAATGGACTGATATGTTTAATTGTTGGGACCCGTTCGGATCTGATTTAGAGATTGTTGTTTGGCGAGTACTTATTCTATTGGGATATAAGCATTGGAACCAGTATTATTATGCTAAAATGGATGATGATACTTTGTTCGCAATTTTAAACAAACGAATCAAAGAATTTAAATGCCAGAAGAAAGTAGAAAAGATGGAGGCAGATTTTGCATGAACCTTGGATAAGTTCAAAGGAATTAAGAGATGTTGTGGATAAATTTTATAATACCGTCATATTAGACAGCGAAAGAAATAAAAAATTAGCCAAATGTATAGATGAAACTGAAATTAAAGAAATGCAGAACCGATATAAAGCATTATGGTGGAATGAAGCTGTAACACTTGTTATTATGGAGAAGATTTTAGGTGTAACTCATTTTTCCGAACCAGTATTTAGTCAATTCATAAACTTGACTAATAACAAACTAATTGAGATAATTGACTACGGGATAAAAGAGTATCAAGTTAGGAACAAATTAAATAAACTTGAATCAGATTTCATCTAAACAAAATTATTATCCAAAACTATTGACAATAAAAATTTAAAATCTATATTTAATTAAAAACTAAAAGAGGTATTATCTATGAAAATTGAATTGAATTTGACTTCTGCCTTCACTCTCCGTAAGAGAATTAAGGAATTGGGTAGAGTAAACGAACAAGTCCTTGCATTTAGCAAGTATGTTGTTGAACCAGAACAAGTTGACGAAGAACTTGAGAAGTTTGAAAATAAGAATGTTTATGACACATTTATGTTGTGTTCAAAGTGTGGTGATGAAGCATACAGACTTCAAAATTTAATTGACGAACACAATAACAAGGGTAAGGTTGTATTGAATCAACTCAATGCGATTAACAAGAAGATTGAAATTGCGACCCGTTGTGCCAATGCTCTCAAAGTGAATCGTACACAGAAATCTCGTAACCCTGTAACCGGTAATTGGGAAGTAACTAAGTTACAGAAGATTACTGATACCGATTTTGAAACAATTTTGGATGCTTTGACAAAGGAAAAGATTCGTGCTGAAGACGAATTGTCAAAGATTAACTCCAAAGAAACATTCACATTTGAATTGGATGACGAAATCTATAAGAAGATTTACGGCTAATTTTTAGACCGAGTTACTGAAACGATTTGTTATTGGCTTTTATCTGGGAATTTGCCTTTCGCAAAAAGTCGTACGATGAAATCGGATAGTGATTTACACATTTCAAACGCTGAGTAACCATCTGTTTGATATGCTGAAGTCTCGGAGACGATGATAACCAACTTAAAGCTACAAAATTTTAAGATTGTAAAACTGACAATTCTTAATTTTAGTTTGTTTCAATTATTTCAGTGACACTTATTAAAAAAGAACGAAACAAAAAGTTCTCTGGTAATTCCAAAACAGTTCTTTTGAAAAAGGTCTTTTTATTTTATTATGAATGAATTAGATAGAAAATCATTAGAATTATTGAATGGTAATCCTTTACCAGATTCCATTGTTAGATGGTTGCCTGAATGTTCCATTGAAGAACTTCAGTCAAGACAAAAAGTTATATTAGATAAATTAGCCATATATGCCGAATGGCTAAATGAAATTGAAGAAACTTTAAAATACAAAAAGGAAAATCATATATGATAGTAAAAGCAAATGTTCTAAACAAAGATGGTAAGCGTGGTACCGAATGGTTCCTGGTACGCTTTGACCATACCCCAGTAAAAGATGTAACCAAGCGTCATCGCAGAACCGGTCTCTGCTCAATTTTCTATTTGACAGATGACGATTACGATGGTGGCGAAAACTTTGCTTCTCGCATTTGTGGCGAAAAGAATAAGTACTTCGTGACTGATGCCAAGGTAGTTTGTTCGGAAAAGGATAACTATGTAAAGGCTTATGCCAGAAATGTTACTATGAAGAAGGCTATCCAGCAGATTATGACAATGCAGTCTAATGGCGAATTGTCCTGGGATTTCACATTTGATAATGAAACCTTCAAATCTTTCATTACCACATTGAATAAACAGCATCCGCACGGTAATGCCGCCGCTATGAAGTTGCTCCAAAATAGCAGTTATCGTCATAACAAAAAGTAAATAAAATTTTACAAAGAAGGAGACAATCGGGTATTGACAAAATGCCCGATTTTTTCTATATTATAGAAAAACAAAAGAGGTAACAATATGAAAATAGAATATGTTGATGATTTTAAAGGACTCCACTGTTCTGTTTGTAAGAAAGATTTGGAAAATGAAAAGCAGATTGTTGTATCTGAACAAATCTTTGGAAAATACCTCTGTTTGAATTGCCATTATGACAGGTCTAAAATTCATTCTGGGTTTTAAACTGAATAAGTAAAAAGGAGTTTACAATGGAATGGCTGCGTAACGCAAATACTTTCTCCAAATTCACAGTTTATAGTAGATGGGGTTACTGGTGCATTAAGAGTGTTCGCGGGACTGGAAAATGGTTAAAGACCTATGGTGGCAGTCCGAACAAATGCCAGTGGACTCGTAACAAAGCAGAAGCTCTCATTTTCGGCTCTGATGACAAGGTGGTTGATTTCATTAAGCAGTTTGAACATTGTGAAGTTGATACCTGGAAATGGGATGGCAAAAATGTTACTTGAAATAAAATTTTATTACGATGACGGCACAGTTTCACACGATTTAATAGAATGTGAAAATCCTACCAAGTGGGAAGGAAATACAGTTCTAACGAATATGGCGAAAAAAGCAAAGTTTCAAACTAATGCGTTTAAGCATAAAATTGTAAAGATTGAAAAGAAATGTGTGCTGGCGTGTAAAACAAAGAATTTCAAACAACATAGCTGGTGTTCCGGTGAAGGTTATGTTTGGCCTGCCGAATGGTGGAAAATGTGAAAAGAAGTACTTTTGAACAATATGTAACAGAATACTGCGAGGATTTGGCACTTAAAGAAAATTCTCATCAATACAAGCGTTGTAAACATGCTTGTGTACTGACTTATAATGATGCGATAATTTCCAGTGGTGTAAATTCAAAACTGTTCAACGATTTCACGAAACAGTATAATGATTTGAAGGCATTACACGCAGAACCTGTTGCAATTATGAGAGCGATGAAACATCACAGCAAGATTATTCATAAATGCGAACTGTGGGTTTGTCGCAACAATGAGATTTCAAAAGAAAGTCGTCCGTGCCCGATGTGTATGCGAATTATTAAGGGATTTGGAATTAAACGAATTCATTACACAACTGGTGCTGGTGAATGGAAAGAAGAAACTTTAGATTAAGGAGATAAGTTATGGCAGCAATGACACCCGAACTAAAAGCACGATATAAAGAACTCGGAATTCACAATAGTTGCTGGAAAGGCCCGAATGGAAAGACATATACAGTTTGTCGCGGTGGCGAATTTTATATGCACACGATCTGCGAAACATACGTTCCACGCAGATATGTTATGGGAAAACAACAATGTAAGGCACAAGGACTTGACCCAGAAGAAATGGTAAAATACATTGAGTATAAGGCACTAAGGTATCACAGTTCTTATGGTGGCGGTGGTTATGAAAAAACAATTTCATACAATACAGTAGAAGAATTTAACAAACTGTGGGCTATGTTCCAAATGGGATATAAAGACGCTGAAATGCGAAACAAACTAAATAACATCAAGGAAGATTTCTAATGGCTAAACTGACCGAAAAAGAATTAAAAGAAAAGTGGATTGAAAACGCCTGTGACTATCTGGCGAACAAAACCAGGAATGAACAGACATTCAAGTTCAATTCTGATACAGAAACGAATGGCTACTGTGGACGTTCATTTCACGAAAAGGTCGGAGAACCTTGGGTTCGTGGTGTTTACAAGTGGTGTGCAGTAAACATTAACAATAACTTTGTTGTGTTCTATTGTGGTGAGCGAGAAGCACAAACTTATTTGAAAAGTAAGTTCAACAATGACCCACCTGCGGCTTGTATCACTCTTGACGAATGTAAGTGTTCCGACATTAGCAAAGAAGATAAAGGCTTGCTTGACAAGATTTATGATGAAATGTGTATGCGTATTCACGGTATGAATGAACAAATTAACAGAATGTATATTCAGTGCGAAAAAGAATTTGAAATTCAGCGTGAAAGTGAAACTATGTTTGAATTTTTGGAATCAACCGAAGAACAGAAGGAAGACCCCGGAGAAAATGTTAAATCTGACGAATGAAAATGTGATTGTTGTGAGTGATACTCACTTTAGACACAAGAAATTGTGTTTTGGTGAACAAGAACACTTTGACAGAACCCGTAATTACAAGTTTGCATCTGATATGGATGCCGACATTATTGCTCAGTGGAATAAGAACATTGGAGATAATGACATTGTAATCTTTTTGGGCGATTTTTTGATGAATACTCCTGTAAAACAGACCGAAGAAGTATTCTACCAGTACTACAATGCTTTGAATAAGGGCAAGAAAATGTACTGGATTTGCGGGAATCATGACCATCTTTTGAGAAAGAAGATTGGTTGGGATAAGCTTAATATGAGTTATCATTTGGAATTTATGAAGGATAATCGTTTGTATGTAATACAGCACGAAGACTTTATTGAAAACCAAAGACACATGCCAGTTTGTGAATATGACAGTAATGTTGTGTTCGTTCACGGGCATACTCACGAATCAAATAAACTTTCTCGTTTCCAATACAAGGGAATGAACCTTGTACAGAACTGTGTATGCTGGGATGCTTGGTATCGTCCAGTAAATGTAAATGAACTGGAGGGTTGTGTATGATAAATACTGGTTGGATTCCTGGTTATCTTCAGCGTTGTGGTGAAATGCTTCGTGAGCATTACAAGAATAAACGCAACAAACAGACTTTATCCGAAACGGAGTATTTCAATAGAGTAATGAAGTATGTTGATATGCATCCGAAGAGGGACGAAATTCTGTCTGATTTGAAGGTAGATGCTCATATTCTTGCTGAATGTTATGATGAAGGTCATCCACCTGAATACTGCTATGCTCAGTTGCTAAAATTGTATTTTTAAAGGAGAATTAAAATGAGAAAAATTATTTTATGTGTATTGTTGTTTGCGAGTTTTATCTTCGCACAAAATTGCCACCCAATATCTGATGAATTAAAATCTGATATAAAAGATGATATGTGGGAAAGTAAGCATGTAATAATGCTAGTTCAAAATGGTGTAGAATGTGATAATGGTATATTTTATAATGTATATTATCCAACAGAAACAATTAGTTCAGCATGTTTTTATGAAAACTGGAAATTAAATGAAAAAACTGCTATATTTAATTACAATGGAAAGCATGGCATTACATTTTTAAAATTTGATGAATTTGGAATGAAAATTTCTGATACAGAAATAGTAACAACTTCTAGAACTTGTGAAAATTTGTATAAGCAGTTTAAGAAAGAAATGAAGTAAGTCATAAATACAATATGGCAATAGACCCACAATTATATCTTGATATAGCAGCTAACAATGTGGACCCGATGGTGTTTGAGTTTGATGACTTAGGCGACGGTCCAGGTCCAATGTTCGGTGGTATGGGTGTAAAGATTACTGGAACTTATGGCGGTGCACCAGTTGATGTATGCCGTGGTCCTTGTATAAGATACACTCCAATGAAAACTGCTGAAGAAATTGAAGCCGAACAACAAGCAGAATACGAAGCAGAACAAGCTAGAATTAAATTAGAATACGAAACTTGGACTAATAAATTCAAAGCAAATCATTATACAACAGAACTTTCTTTTATCTTTGGTAATTTGAACAAGCAACAGTTGAAATGGATAAAGCACATTCTTGATACTGACGAAGATGCTACTTACATTTATGCTGGAAACAAAGATAGAAGCGAATTTTTAAGTATAAACGATGTCTGCGCCCATGTCACAAAATCCAAGATCAAAAATGGAAAACTTGTTTGTGAGATTGAATTTGATTACACAGATCCGGGTTTAAAACTTTTTCGTAATTGGCAGAATGGATTTGCCCCAAAGTTGAATTTAAATACTATATTTGTGTATGATGAAAAGGACCCAAATTTACAGAACTTAAAATTTCTTTGCTTGGAGTTTGTATGATAATCAAACGGAACGATTTTACAACTTATTTAGAAAATCATATTACGAAAGAACAAAATCAGGTATTACAAAGTGTACCTGGTTTTCGTGTAAAGTATATAAATGTGCTTTCTATTTTAACTGAAATGATGGAACGTAATTATCACTGGACAAATAATAAAGCTTGGGAAAGCGATTTTTACGATTTTATTCCTGAGACATTCAAAGAGTATTATAAAGAAACACTGCCTGGGAATTTTAGAGTTAATTTCTGTGTTCAGTTTAATCATTTACCAGCTGAATGGTTGTATAATTATACCAGTATTCTAAATGAAAGTTTATTTGACTTTATAAAATCAAGCAACTATGCAGATTTCTATAATATAGAATATCTGGTTAAAACGATTGAAAACATTTTAAAAATTGCTAAATTTAAGATAGATGACTTCTAATAGTGAACTTATATTTCAACGATTGCTTGAACTCCAAAAAGTATCTTATGAATTTAATCTAGTAACGAGATACAACAAATCCGGATATTTTCAAGCATTTTATACATTACACCCAAATGATTTAAAATCATATTTAAATCAAGATTTGGGTATTGGTGGATTTGTTATAAAACAGTTTTTCTTTTTGGGTATCAGAATAAACAAAGATTTTAGATTTAGAATAAAAACAAAACTTGTATATAGTGATTTTCCATTAAGTAAAGTTCAAAAAATTGACGATATAGAAGATTTGAGAACGTATATCAAAGAATATATAGCTTATACGAAACGAAATTTAATGAATGTTAAACTAGAGAAAATTCAGTGGGATTTCAATGACTGAAGATGAAGTAAAAGCATTTTTCACCAAATATAATCTTAAAATACTTGGAGTAGATAAAGAAAACATTTGGCCTTGTGTGATTGGAAAAAACGATATTAAATTGGGTTTTGTAAACAAAAAGAGGACAATTTATAGACAAGTATTTTATATTTCACTTGTAGATAGGTTTGACTGTGCTATAATGTTTGATGATTATAAAAAATGTTGTAACTTCTACGAAACCGAAACTGATAAACATTTTAAAGAATTAAGAGAATTCCGAAAAATTAAACTATTACAGGAAGATTTTGAATGATACATTTAGTTTGTTTAACAAAACCATATAACGAACTTGATTTTAAGATTTGGTACAAATGGCATAAGTTACTTGGAATTGACAAAATCCATATTTTCCACAATGACAGTGATTTACGAATTGACAGACTGATAAATCCGCCTGATGAATATCAGTATATCAGTGGGTGGCCGAACCAATGGCAACTCTATAATGACATTTTGAATAAAAATACTCTCGGTTTCAAGAATGAAGATATAGTTATTTTCCTTGATGATGACGAATTTTTGTGGATTGACCAGAAAGAACCACTAGATGCTCTTTTAATGAAACAATTTAGAATGTTAGATTGTGTTATGGTGCCGCAAATTCTAATGAGTACAAAGGATGTGACTGAGCAACGTAGCACTAATCTAATTGAACACAGTTATTACAGAAGAAACGATTTAGCGAACCAGGGCAAATGTATACTTTTGTATAATGACAGAAACGAATACGATTTTACAAAAGAAGAACAGAATGAACGAGGTCATATTCCGTTTATAAATGGAATGAGATTTAGTGATGTTGTAGGAAGTGACTGCTCCAAAACCACTTATGGCTTGGTCGCTTATGACGCTCCTGTGCGTTTATATCACTATCATATCAAATCATTAGACGATTGGAAACACAAACTTGCACGTGGAAGTGCTGCGAATACTGCCCAAATCTATGACGAGGATATAACTAAAAATAAATGGTATGGAGATTATTCAGTTATAGACCTAACAATGTTGAATACTGCGAAGAAAATTGGACTTTTGTAAACAAAGTTTTACATAAAATCTATTGACTTTGTTCAAAATTTTTCTATATTAATGATATAGTGATAGTGAGGTAAACTATGAAAATGGATAAATCTACATTTTTTACGATGGAAGATATAGAAAAAGACTGGTCTGATACTTTTATAATAAGTACAGCCATTCGTGAACGTGATGATTACATTAAGGAATTGGAACAAATTAAATACAAATATGAATTTGGTAAACATTTTGACCAGATTCATTCTTTTCTCTTTGAACTAGATTTTTGGGAAATTAGCGAACTAATTGGAGAAGAATTTGATAGGAAAATCACATTTAAAAGTAAAAATGGTTGTTTTGTGCTAAATTGTAAATTGGACGGTAATACAGAAATTTACAAAATCCAAAGAATTAGTGAAACTGAATATTTTGTAGAATGTGGTTTTGATACGATTTTCAGCGAACTGGAGAAATTGGAGAAATAAAAAATGCTTAAATATGGTGGATTACTATTAGCACTATCTGGTACTTTTATGCCATACGAAAATTCTTTTCAGTATGCCATTGGCGGTGTTCTTATTTTTGTAGGAACAATGATTTTCTTAAACACTAAACATAAGGAGAAATAAAATGTTTAAAGATGAACTGTTCGCATTACAAGAGAAAGCCAATCCTCGTAACAACAACTTGCAGCATATAGTTGCGGAGTTTAAGGAGACGATTAGAAATTGCGTGAAGGATGGTTTCTGTAAAGACAATAAAATGTCATTTCCTATTGCTGGTGGGAAAATTTCATGTAAAAATCCTCTATACCATGAACCTACATGTTACATTGAAGACCTATCCGCTGTTGAAAAAATCTTCAAGAAAGAAGGTATAGATATGGACTGGTCTTATGACAGGACACACTTGAATGGAACTTTAACTTTTAGGTGGTAAAATAATGTCAGATAAAGAACAACAACTGCTTGATTTGTTTGAAAAATACAAGGAAGACTTAGACGGTGGTAGACTCGAAGCTCTTTTTGAATTTACTGAAGAGTGTGAAAAAGAATTAAAGCAAAGTCCTAAGTATGGAAAAATTACTACTGCAATTATGCACTCTTATATTATGAGTGCTTATCAAGTAGGACGCAAGCGAGCAGAAGACTACTATAAAGCACTAAGGAAAGATGAAGAAGAACACAGGTTCCATTTGACTTGTGAAGAAACACCACCAGATGGCGAACTTGTATACTGTGTTGGTAAAGACCACTGTACACAGAAGGAATTGTCTGGAATCTATTTCTATCATAGTGGATATTGGTGGACTGATGAACAGCGCAAGTCTGACGAATGTTGGTTTGATGGGTCAGGAATAAATGATTATGTATTTTATAAATGGATGAAACTTCCAAAAGACAAAAATGACTAGAAAAGAATTTAAAGAAAAATTATTTTCTTATTGTCAGTCATTGGGTTATACAATAACTGAACATTCGGTTGAATTTGAACCGTTTGGACCTTCTTTATTTTTATTTTCAAAATTTGATAGTTCATTTCATTATACACCAATACCTCCAAAAGGAAAAGTAACAACATTAAGAGGAATAAAAATAGATTATAATGAAGGAACATTAGAGATATATAAACATATTGCTAAAAAATGGTGTATGATAACAAAAGAATATAAAATAGAACAGAAACTTGAAAAAATTGGCAAGGATTTTGAATGACAAGAGAAGAGTTTTTAAAAGCAATAAACGAATATAATATAAAAGTTTCTGCTTTACATAATTTGTATTATAAAGACATTGAAAGTCCAATAGTTTTATATGATTGTAAATGTTATAGTGATAAAATACTGTATTTTGTTGTACAATCAGATAAAACATTTATAAATTCTTATGACGATTTATGTAAATTTTTTAAGAAAAAACAAATAGAATATAAACAAAGTTTTATAAAAAATAAATTAAAAGAAATTAGTATAGATTTTGAATGAGGTATGAATATGACGTTAAGAGAAGAGATGGAATTTGAACTTAGATTTTTCAAAAAATGTTTTGATGAAATTTTAAAAAATAATTCTGATTATAGAACAAAAATTTATAGAAAAAATGGAGTTCTTAATCTTTCTATTATAGAAACATTAGATGAAGAACCTGAAATGGAAATTTATATATCATATACAAAAAATAAATATGATTCAGATGATTTTATAGTTAATGTTGAATTTCCATATTCTTATGATGATAATTATAATAATAAAGTAATAAAAATTTCTTATGCAGAAATTGATAATATACCAGATTTTTGTGCGGAACTTGCAAAAGATAATTTAAAATAAGTTGATAAACTTAATAAAGATATTGGGTTAAAATGAGTTACTTAGATGAAAAACTCCAAGAACTATTAAAAAGTTATGGATTGTATTGTAATTCAGTAGGTAATTGGTTTACAAAACAATTACCAGATTCTCGTCATAATTGGATTGTTGCCGAGTATAATGATGATAATAAATCAATTTATATTGTTGATAAGATTTACTTAAAAAATAATGAGATAATGTTTGGCGACTGCGTGAAATTAAAAAAGATTAATGACATCAAAAATAAATTAGGGCAGTTATTCAAAGACATTAAACAAATTAAAGTTGCACAAAAAATAAATGAATTTAAAAAGGATTTTTAATTATGGATATATTGGAACTAAATCAAAAAATATCAGAAGAAATAAGAGCAATAGTATCTATGTTTGGTAACATTAGTGTATCAGAATTTAATGTTAAAGTAGACAATGACAAAATTAACATAAGTTACAAAACAGAATATGGAGAATCTAAATGTGAAAAAGATGATTCTGGTAAACGTATTAGAACACATAAATTAAAACTAAAGTAAACAAAGTTTTACATAAAACTTATTTAAAACCATTGACAGTTGTCAGTGGTTTTTCTATATTTACTTATGTAAACAACAAAACAAGAGGTAGCAAAAATGAACATTTCCAAAATCAAAGAAATATGCGACAAGCTCCCGGATGTTAAGCCGCTCCAGCTCAAATATGGCGAACCGAAATCTCAGTTCATTCGTGAACTTGCAAAGAAGCATAACATTCCTCTTGCTGATGCGGCAGATTTTGGTAACATTGAACCTGTTGTGATTGACGAAAACGCAAAGAAGGTTGATTTTGACACTACTGCGTTCTTCTCTAACCAAAATCTTGTTATGTTTTTGGACGAAATGTACATTAACGGAATTACTGGTGAAACCTTTTTCAATGGGGAGAACAACTAATGAATTTTACACAAAAACAAATTAACATCATTTCTAACGCACTTCTTTGTTATAAAGATGAAAGTTATGAAACGGAAGATGAAATGGAAGATTTGGAAAAGTTGATAAACAAGTTTTCCGATTTGGAAGAATTGCCTGCCCAAGTTCATAAGATTATGGAAAATCTTAACAACATTTCAAATGTTGAGGTACACTAATGCAAAAACAGATTTTAAAGAAAGCAAAACACGAACTACAAACGGCCTGGAGACGTGCTATGGAAGATGCCGGTTTCTATAAGGCCATTGAATACTCCGGTTGGTCTGCGTGGCGAGATAGTTATTCAACGAAGTGTAGATTTCAGTCTGCTGATACTGTTGGTGATTACAGAAGAATGCAAATTTACACTGACTATAGCCCAAACACCCGTAATGCGGAACTGTTGTTTGGCTTGGAATATGACGAGAAAGTAGATAAGTTCTATATTGCGTATGTTTACAAGCCGAAGCCATCAGGAAATTATCCACCGAACAAGGAAGATGAAGAAAAAATTTTTATGAATTATTTGGATTTTGATTATTTCAGGTGGCGTATCACTAAGGACCAAAACGCAATTTATAAAATGGTTTTTCCGAACTGGGAAGGCGATTTTACTGCGAACAAAAATCGTATTTGTTTGGATTTTTGCGGCTATGTTTCTAAAATGGTTGGTGCGTGGATGAGAGAACGAAAAATGACTGAAGATTTCTAATGTAAATAAAGTTTTACATAAAATTGTTGTATTTTCATTGACAAACTGTATAATTATTTCTATATTATATGGTATAAAAGAGAGGTACAATATGAAATACAAATACAAGGACCACTACAACCGAAAATACAACTTTATGGTTCGTGCCAGATTTAATTCTGTTGATAACGCAAAGCAGTTTATGTGGGATAACGATGAATTTGTTGAGAGCGAACAAGAAGACCACGCTGAAGATTGGTTGATTTTCTTTGTCAAGAATAAGACTGTTCTCTTTAAGCTTTACAAGCTGCTCACTGAAAACGAAACTGTTGAGTATTTTGAATTGGTCAGTAAGTAAGGAGAATTTATGACATACTGGTTTGTAAATGTTGATGGCAAGTGGTCTAAACCATTCACTTACTATCCTGTCGCAAAATACAATTCCACAAAGAAAGATGTGAAGATTTACGAAGTTAATTTGGACGAACTGCCAAAGAAAACTCTCGTATGGAAGTCTAAAATTTAACAACAAACAAAGGAGATACAACAATGAAAGACTTTTGGAAAGATTGCACTTTTGCTTTTGGCATTGTGTTGATTGCCCTTATTATGGGTGGTTGCCTGGCTATTACTCTCGTCCAGCACGGTTACATTCCGGTAGACATTCCGTCGGATTCTTCAGCCGAAATTACGGAAGTATCTAGTTCTTCAGTAGCGGAAGTTTCTAGTTCTTCTGTTGAAAAGAAGATTGTAATGCCGGAACGTTGCTCTAATGAAAGTGCTTCAATGGCCTGGCTAGATGTAGTGAACTCTCCAGTATTTAAGGGTTGTAAGGCTAGCACTGTTGGACACGAATTATTTAAAGCAACTGACATTCAGGTTTTCTGTGAAACTCCACGAAAGATTACAGAAAACATTAAGCAGTTCAAACGAACTGATATGGCTATTATGAATAACCAAATGTATATCACTTATACCTGTAATTGGGAGGACTAAACAATGGATTACATCATAATCTTTTTCGGCCTTATTACATTTATCACAATGATTCTCGGCGCCATCAATGCGCTGGTATGGAAGGACGAAACTGCCGATTCTATTCTTGACATTATCGTTCATATTTGTGCTGGTATTACTGGCGGATTTGCTCTTTGTCTTTTGTTCGGACAGAATCACATTATAAATGAAACTGAATACAAGGAATACAAGGAACTGAAAAAGCAGTATATGACTTCGCCTAATTTGTTCAATGCGAACAACCAAACATGCTGGAACATTAACGGTGCCAAGCATTGTGGTGATTTCACTTACGAAGACAACAAATCCAAAATTGAAGTTAAGAATGGTTCAACTAACATCACTGTAAAGTAAGGAGAAAACTATGACTGATTTAATCGTTAATTTGTGTAGTTTGGTTGGTATGATCAGTTGCTTTGTTTGGCTCATTTTCGGATTGTATGGAAACAGAATTTGTGAAAGGGCTACTGCCGCATTTGTTATGATTCTGCTTGGCTTTTGGAACATTATAACGATTGTTGTCCGAATGCTGTATCTTTCAAACTCTTCTTTTGGAAATAAAATGAACATAGCAGCTATCGTTTGTTTTGGTTTCATTATTCTAGTTAAAATTATTGAACTGGCACTTTGTGAAAAGAAATATGAGTAAGGATAAATTATGCCTGATATGAAAACTTTAGTTGATTTTGTAATGAATTTGTGTTGTGCAGTTTGTGTAGCAGGAATTTTCATTTGTTTGGTTTGGATAATTTTAGAAATAATTTACATTGTAAAACTCATTAAGACAGGAGAAAAGTAATGGAAAAACGATTTGTACTGAATATGGATAGCACTATTCGTTTAATGCAGAAAGCAAAGGTAAAATTACTTTTACAAAAATTTAAGATTGGAGTAAAGTAAACAAAAATTTACCTGATTTTCACGAATACCCATTGACAAAGTGGGTATTTTTTTCTATATTATACTTAGAAACAAAAGAGAGGTAACCAATGAACAGAAAAATCACGGCAGAAAATCTTAAAAATTTGAATGACGGCGAAACGATTGAAACCCCGCGTGTCACATTTAATGAATTGATTTGCCGTGGTTATTTGAGCGAATACCTTGGCAACGATGGTTTAGACAATGCTTGGGAACGTATGTATAATCACAGAGCAAAGTGGCTCAACTGGGAACTTGGTTACTAAACTAAAAAGAGGTACAACTATGGCAAACAAGAAAAAGAAAAATTCCGCAAAAGAAAATGAACGTATGCGTAAAGAACGCATCGCTGGCTCTGACAATGGTCGCACTATGCGTACCCGCGTGGTGAAGGACAAGAAGAAGTACACCCGAAAGACCAAGCACAAGAATGCTGAAGATGGTCACGAACTGGTCATGAACTTGTACAAAACTGTGTGGGGTAAATAATGGAACCGATAATGGATGCCAATACTTATATTGCCATTGAGCAGTGGTGTTCTCTGATTACTGGAATCTCTGTTCTTGTAATTTTTGCCATTTTCTTTGTGCGTTTCGTTCCAGTTCTAATTTATTACAAAATCAAGGATTGGATTGATGACTATAAGCGCCACAAGAAGTGGAAGGAAAACATTGAAAATTCTCCAAATGTGTTTGAAGAATTTACAAAGAAGCCCAAAACAGAAAAAGAACGATTGAAGGATATGAAGGAGGATTTTTAAATGCCTAAATACGATTTTGCCCACCCGAAATTTAATCAGGGATTTGTAACATTCCCAGTTAAAGAAGAACCACTTTTTGAAAAGTTCTGTAAGTTGGCTCACCGCTATCGTGTGAGTGTTATTAGGTCCCAGATGGTAATCACCACAAAGGACTATACAGCAAAGGTCTTTAATCGTTTTTCTTACATTGAAATCCGTAAGGATTGTAAGTCAATTATTCTCAAAAATGAAGAACAAATTAAGCAGTATTTGGAAGGATTGCGTGGATGAATGATTTAGTGGATTTGTACACACTATTTTTCAAACTGGTAGAAGATTATCATTTGGATGTTCATTATTCCAAAGAAGCTAATTTGTATTCAACCAGTATTCCAGGAGACCAAAATCAGTTTGTTAAACTCGCCGGTAGTTTATTGAGTTTCGGTTATCTGTTTGGAACTGACCCATATATTGTTGTGGCACAAACTATTTCAAGCAGAAATTTTTACACGAATACTTTGGTATATAATAGAAATTCCGAAGGTTTGGAAAAGGCCCTCCGAATGTATATTGAAGTTGTTATGCGAAGATATGAAAAAATGATGAAGAAGTTGAAAGCAGAATACGAACAAAAGAGATTGGAAAAACTTAGTGAGGATTTTTAATGAACTGCGTATTGCGTAAATTGCTGGAACGGAATAATCTGATTGAAAAAGATGGTGCATGGTTTTACCCACCATACAGTATGAACAGTTGGCTTGTTCTAACTTGTGAAGATGCTATTAGATTCATCAATGGCTTTAACCTTACTAAGGACAATAAAATAAATGATTATGGGTTTAGTGTTCAATACAAATTAACTGAATACGCATTTATTGACAGAAGAGTAAAAGAGTTAATTAAAGAATTTAACCAGCTATCCAGAGAAATAAAAGAACGGAAAGTTCAAGAAAAAATGAATAACATTAAGAAGGATTTTTAATGTATTCCCCAAAAATTACAAGCGACAGTTTGAGAAAGAAGTTACAAGACTTAGGCCTTCGTGAAGATAACGATGGCTATTGGTATTATGACCCGTTCAATAATGACGATTGGATGATTGCGGCGTATGAAGATGATATAAGAATTTCAACGAAAGTTACAGTTGACAAAAAAGGCGAAGGTTATTTTGAAGGACTTGGTAATACATTAAATTGTGTTGATGACGAAGAAAAAATTTTAGAACAAGTTAATAAACTTTTGAAACAAGTTAAGAGATTAGATCTGACGAAAAAGAAAAAGAAAATGAAAATGCGAATGAATAAACTTAAAAAGGATTTCCAATGAATTCGGAAATGAAACGAATACTTGATTATGCCAGCACATTAGGTATTGTAGAACTTCCTTCGCCATCTTATTCTTTATATGCGAATGGTACTTATTATGGATTGCCTGAATTGGTTGATATGGCTTGGATAATTAGAGTTCATAATAATGAAAAAGAAATGGACATCGTTAAGGGTGTCTATATCAAAAATAATTATGAAATTATGACTGGACAAGCAGTTGATTACACAACACTGAATTATAAGTTTCATTTGAAAAAGCTTGTTAATAAAATCCGAAAATTGGAATTGGAAGTTAAAAAACTAAAAGAAAACGCACGAATTACAAAAATGGAGAAAGACTTCAATGACTAAAAAAGAATTTCTACGAATTTGTAAAAAATATAATCTGGTTACGAGGCAAGACAAAGATTGGGAAGGTAGCATTTATATTTCTGCTTATCTACCAGGAATGGTTTATGAAAAAGACGATGAAAATAATGATAGTTTAGCAGATTTTGAAGCAGAATCTTGGGATGATGACTTCGGAATTGTAAAAATGTATGGTGGTTTGACAATAGAGTATAATGCAGTAAAACTAGCCACAACATACAACTATGATACTATACACACTGTAGATACTAAGGATCCGACTCGGTTTGAACAAATTGTATCTGGCATAATACAGCGTTATAATGCTATGAAATTATTAGATAAGAAAGATATTGAAAGAAACAAACTAATTATACTACAGACGGACTTTGAATGACATACAGAGAGTATATTAAACTGATCGAAAATTTTGGTCTTGAACGAAAACACGCCTGTTGCTATTATATGGGTCACGGTGTTTGTATTTTTTGGTTTGATAATTCAAGTGCTATAATGGATGCCGCAGAATTGCTAAATCATACTGGCATTGTCAAAATGGTAAATGATAGTGAAATTGTAAAAGAAAGTACAGATAAAGAACAAATCAGAGATTTCATAATAAAACGAATTGAAGAAATTAAAGCCTATAAGGTTGATAAAAAACTAAAAACGATGGAGCAGGATTTTGAGTAAATTAAAAGAACAATTTTTAGAAGTACTGAAAAACGAACCTCGTGTTATAATTCAAAAAAATAATGACAAAATCACTGAAGTTTTCATTAAAGGATTTGAAGAAGACGAAGGTTGGTGTTGTTATGATGAAGAAGATAACGAAATCCGAATTAACGGAGAAATCGGTATAAAAACAAATTATAAAGAGGTTTGGATTGACAGTGATTACTCTTTTGATGGGTGTATAATTCTTAAATCTATTAAACCCTTCAAAAAGTATTTAAAATTTGCTTTGGGTCTTGCTGCGATTTATGAACAAGCTACAAAACAAATTAAAAACCTTCAACGATTGGATAAAATGGAAGATGACTTTTAATGAATTTTACAGTTTATATAAAAACGAAAAGCAAACAAAGTACACTAAAATAATGGTTGAATCCATTTATCGGTTAGGACCTAGTACTTGGTGTTCAGACATTAAGACAAAGAAACTTGTTAGGATAAATTGGTCTGATAGTCCGATTAAATTTACCGAAATTTCACTTGAAGAAGAAATGGAAAGGCGTAACCAATATAAACTGCTAAATAAAATGTACAAAACACAACAGAAACTGGAAGATATTAAAAAGGATTTCTAATGAACGAAAATCATTTTGCCAAATTAGCAAAGAAGTCTCCTTATTACTTCTATATTATGGAAACACATTCAGGTGGTGGATTGGTAAGGAATGAAAATGGTGTTCCTTGGGTTGATGAATTCGGCCACACACATTTTCTTCCTTCTAAAAAGCATTATATTGTTAGAGCTTATGTTGATGTGAATAAAAGACATTATAAAAAACTAGAAAATCACGGTGGTGGTTCAATTTATTTTACTTTTAATTTGGAAGAAGACTCAAAAATTAAAATGCACATTTATAGTTACAGTGATGAAGTTCATAGAATTGTAAATGATTTTTTGGGACTGGAAAAATACATTTCTTATGGAGAATATAAAAAGATTTGTAAGAACGGACTTAGTGTTTCACAGAAACAGTTAAATGAATGGTGTGCTGAACAGATTAAAATTAACAAAGAAAAGGCCGAAGCATACAAACTAAAGAAAATGAATGAGGATTTTGACGAAGAATAGAATTGTAAACAAAATTTTACATAAAAACGCAGTTTGTCTATTGACAGACTGCTTTAATTTTTCTATATTATATAATGTAAAAGAGAGGTAACAGAATGAACGATTGTGTAAAAACTTCTATTAATGATTTGGTTGTTGAATCCAAACTGAAGCCTTGTGGCTGGCTTGACGATTTCACCTATGTTTTCGGAAAGGACAATTATACTGCTCCTGAAGAAATGAAGGATGGTGTGCGAATTAAGCCGGTTGATTGGCACGTTTACGAAGTGAATGACATTATAGGTGGTCGCATTTTTGAAACTGAATTTTTGATGTTTGAAGAAATTTTGGATAGATACGGGAGAGAAAACTAATGGCTGTTACTCAGGAACAATACAAGAAAATTCTTAATGGCGAAATTGAAAGCTGGACGCTTATGTGTAACAGTCGCAGTGATTGTCCGCATCTGGATGTTCACTACACAGAAGAATTTGTGAACCAGGACGAAGCAGAACAATCGTTTTATAATTTGCGAAACAAATACATAACATCGGCAACCAGAGTAATTGAAACTGAAGATGTTCCGTTTGCTTTCGTTACGAATGAAGTAATTTTAACATTGGTTTATAATGGCAGGTTATTGATATGATTTTACCTTCTTTACAAGAATTTTTAAAAGCTGAAAAATTGGGCAGAGTATCTGCTCACCGACAGAATGGTTTGATTGGTTTCAAATACACGAATGAAACCATCTACGCTCAGGACTGGGACATTGTAACCTTAAATGCCCGTGGTATTGCGTTTAACGAAAAGACTGGCGAAGTTTATGCTCGTCCGTTTAAGAAATTCTTTAACTATCAGGAATTCTTTACTGAAGAAGGCGAACATTCTGCTTTATACGAAATGTTACCAGCTGAATGGAAACCGGACATTACTGGTCATGCTCGTTATATGGAAAAGGTTGATGGTTCTCTCGGCATTGTTTTCTATAACTGGCTTACAGAAAAGTGGCAAGTTAAGACTGGTGGCTCGTTTGATTCCGAACAAGCTATCTGGGCTCAAAAGTGGTTTGACGAAAACATCTCTACGTTGTATTTGATACAGAACAGAACTTATTTGTTTGAAATTATCTCTGACGAGGACATTCATCCTATTCATTACGATTTTGAAGGAATGGTTTTGTTATCTGTAATTTCAAATATAACTGGTGAAGAATACCCACTTTCCGAAATTGAAAAAACTGCTGAATTGTTGAAATGCCGAATGGCAAAAATTTACGATTTCTCAGATTTCAATGAGGCGGTTGCGTGGGCAAAGAAATTGCCGAAGACCCAGGAAGGTTTGGTTATTACATTTGACAATGGTTTCAAGTGTAAGGCTAAATCTGATGATTGGTGTCAGTTGGCGAAAATGTTTGAAGGAATGACAAAATGGAACATTTGGGTCTGCTATGATGTTGAAAGGGATTTCTTTCACGCACACGTGGATAAGCACAATGGTTACAAACCAATAGATGATGAAGTTCTGTTTATTCCTGAAGAACTCGGGGACATCCGTAAATATGCGGAAACTGTGCGTTCCGAAGTAGAACGATTGACGGAATACTCTATCGTATTGGCTAAAAAGGTCCAGCAAATGACGTGTGAGCGACGTTTGCAGTACGAATGGGTGAACACTAATCATCCTACTTTAATGCCAGCAATAATGAAGTCCTTGGACTACTTGAATGGTAAAACACAGTATGTGAGAATCCGTCAGGTATGCCATAAACTCATTAAACCACAGTCGGATGAATAAGATAAGTTTGGGTGAACACAAAATTTGTGATTTACCCATACTAATTTTGTTTAAATTTTCTATATTGTTTATTTAACCAAAATGACTAGCAGTCAATAACATTTATAAATACATAGAACTGCTAGAATGGAGAAAAAATGATAATAAAATTTAAACAGACTTATATGGAAAACAAAACTGGTTCTAACTGCTTTGTATCAGAACAAATCCAGGGAACTGTATCTTCAGTTGTTTATCAAGAAAAAGTCTATGAAGTAGCTGATGTAACAAATGAAGATATAATCTTTGATTTGTCCGGCAGACAGTATTTCCTAACTAAAATTTCTAATGTAAAACTCATTATGAAAGATAGTGATGGAAAATTAAAAGAATTTGAAATTGGAAAAAACGAAATTTCCCACAGATGGGAAATGAATGGTTCAACTTACGAAAACTTAAAGGAATTATATTATGACCTTTCACTTGACTAATGGCGGTTTAAAATAAATGTTTAATGTATAGGGAACACTGTTCGTGTTTCCTATTTTTTAAGGAGAAAGCACAGTTATGACAAAGTTAATTATCGTTCGCGGTGCGATGGGTTCTGGCAAATCTACCTTCGCAAACAAACTCACTAACAAGCTCATTAAGTTTGGTTATAAACCAACTGATATCTGTCATTTTGAGGCAGACCAGTTCTTTATGGACGAAAACGGAAATTACAATTTCGTTCCAACCAAGTTGTGGCTTGCACACAAACAGTGCTTGGAAAAAACAAAGAAATGTTTGTTGCGTGATAAGATTGTGATTGTGGCTAATACTTTCGCAACCAAAAAGGAAATGAAACCTTATATGGATTTTGCGGAAGAAAATGACATCCCAGTTGAAGTATATCGTTGTACTGGTGAATACCAGAATGTTCACGGTGTTCCTGATGATGTTGTGGTCGCAAAACGCAAACAGATGGAGGACGTGCTCAATGAGGAATTTGTTTAAAATTCTGTTGCTAGGGATTTCCCTAGCTGTTTCTGCAAGTGCAGTAGAAAAGTCAAACACTTTTTTCTTATTGCCCTCGTCAATTCAGCAACAAATTATTATATTTGAAAATAAGAAGCCAATAAAACCGCGAATGTTCTATATCACCCCAGATGTGTATGGAATTTTTCACGAATACTTCTTTGATACTAAAACTGAAAAATGTTGGTGGAATAAATACAAACTAACAATTCATTTTTAAGATGGAAGTATGAACCAATACGAATACCAGTACGAATTAAGAAAATTATTACAGTTCCTATACGATGCTATGATTAAAAAGGACGAGCTGCGTATTAAGGAACTTAAAGATAAAATTGAATTTCTATACAGAACACAAGGATTGAAAGATGAAAATTGAGTTATTAGACGGAACAACTGAAAACCCATTACAGAAAATGCGGATTTAACGCCGGAGTGTGTTGGGGAGCACCTCTTGATGATAAAGAAAAGAACATTAAGAGAGCAATTTCCTGTATAAAAGCAGGTCACGGCAGAGTTATGGAATATGTAGACGTAGAACTGGTCATAAGCGACGTCTCTGCTCGTTGTTTGCGTGAACTATACACACATATTGGCGGTGCCCCTACACGTCTCCAAGCGTCCACTAGATACATATCTGAGGAAAGTGGATTTGATTACTATACTCCACCCAAGATTGAGAACAATATGGGTTGTAAACAAATGTTTACAGAAGGTATGGGGACGATTCAAAAAGTTTACAATGGTCTCCTTGAAGAAGGAATGACAAAAGAAGACGCAGCCAATGTTTTACCACTTGGTATGATGTCTAAAATGGTTTGGAAAGTAAATTTGCGAACCCTAATTAACTTTATGAATCGCAGATTGTGTATGAGAGCCCTAAAAGAAATTCGTGATTTGTCAGTTGAAATCAAGGACAGACTTGCGAAGAAGAACGAAGAATGGGCTTGGATTGCAGAGAATTTGTTTGTACCAACTTGCGAACAGTACAAATACAGAAATCCAAAACTCGTATTTTGCCCTGAACAACAGTGTTGTGGCAAACATAAGAAAATTGAACAACTTGAAATAGGATAAAGACAATGGCACTTGGGAATAAATTAACTAAACAGAAAGTATGCGAATACCTTAGAAAAACAGGTCTATTCTGGGAACAGTATGGGGATGGTTGGTTTTTCACCAAACCCGACTGGATGCAGGATTGGCAAAAATATACTTGTACTATTTTTGAAGTACGAACAAAATACTTGGTTGTTCCCAAGATGTTTGAGTTGTATAAAGATGGCTCAGTAATGACTCATTACGATTGTAAGAACCAAATTACTTACAATGCGTTACCAGAGAAAACTTTATATGAACTGTTGGACTATTACATTGAAGAATACAAGAAGGCTATTGAGCCAGCACCTTTAATGTATAAGAACTATATAGAAAAACAGAAACTGGAAAAGATTGAAAAAGATTTTAAATGAATTTCGCATTAAACTATAAAGGAACAATAACTAACACAAAAGGAATATGCGTTATGAGTATGGATAAATGCTATCAGTTCAGTTTACTTGATGGAATTGACAGAGAATTTGAACAAGATAAAAAATCTGTAACTGCTTATTTGAATAATCATCCAAAATTGGAAAAGAGAAAAGGCAGAACTGGTTGCTATTTCTTGAAGGGTTATGATTTCATAGATAGTGAAGCAATTAAACTTGGTTCAACTGCTTGTTATTTCGCTGACAACTATTGGACTTATGACATAACACAGTTTTCAAAGAACTATAAAAATAAAACAATGCACTTCCAAAACTCCAGTTGGAAAGGTTCCGGTGCTAACCGAATGTTTTATTCATATCTCTATCCTGAAATAATTGACGCTTTGATTGACAGAATGTGTAAGAACGCAGATGCTATCAAAGAAATTGCTCAGTACCCAAACAAGTACAAAGAAAAAATTAAACTTGATAAAATGCAAAAGGATTTCTAATGACACATAAAGAAAAGAAAGAATGGTTAAGTAAATTGGACGATGTGATTTCCGCATTGGACGAAGCTCGTAGTGAAGTAGAAGATTTCAGTGATTTGGTAGATGACCGCATTGAAGAAAATCCTGACTTGAAGGAATGGAAGAACATTGTATTGGAACATTTGCCAGAGAAATGTTCACTCAAGTTTAGATTGGATGTAGAAGAAATGCTAGAGAAGTTCAAAGGAGTTTACTAATGGAAGAAATTGTAAACAAACTAGAATCTACTGGTTGTGAAGTAAACATCCGAAACTGTAGCGGTGTGTATGACACGATTATCAGAGTTAAGTATGGATTTGACTCACACGATTTAGGTTGGGTTTATTTAAAAGACGAAAAGATACTTCTAATTCATATAAAAGATGAAAATTTTCCTGACATAGATTCGTTCATCAGCAAATTGAAGGAACTAAAAAAATAAAAATTCCCGCCGAATGGCGGGTTTTTTGCTATATTGCGATTATACATAAAACACATTTAGATTTTTGATAAGTTAAAAGAGGCTATATGGATGCATACAAACATTGTTTTTATAACAAATTCAATAAAACGATTTATTTAAGAACAACTGCTGATGACCATTTTAGAAAAATTCCCTATAAGAAAGATTATTATGTTAAGGACCCAACTGGAAAATCTCCGATAACTGATATTCATCGGAACTCCAGTTATTAGAAAAACAACTTATGATAAAGATGCGATTGCTCAGTTAAAGAACGCAGGCGTTGTAGTCTGCGAAAGTGACTTGAAAGAAGAAGTCAAATTCCTTCACGATAATTATGACAAAGAAAAACTAGAAGTTGATTTGTCAAAATGGAATATCTGTATTTTTGATATAGAAGTTGCGGTCAGTGGTAAATTTAATGATGACCACAAATTAAAAGTTGAACTTGATGGAAAAGATTACGAAATCACTTGTGGACAAATTAACGAACAATTTAGAAAGAAAAATCCACAGGTCTTTGACGAAGAAATGGGCAAATGGGTACCGTTTAGTGATTCGTGCTATGTAAGCATTGAAGGTTTCCCATACGCAGAGAAGGCCGAAGTTCCAATTAACTTGATTACCTGTTATTCCACCAAAACCAAGCAAACATACACTTGGGGTTTAGGTCAATATACTGGTACTGATAAGACAGTTACAAATTATCGTGCTTTCAAGACTGAAATTGGAATGTTGAAAGACTGGCTCAGATGGTTTCACGAACAGTGCTTTGATATGTGGACTGGTTGGAACTCTGAATTGTTTGACGTTCCTTATATCATTAACAGAATTAGAAAGTTAAGAGAAATCCACGGCATTAAAGGTCCTATTGAAAATGCTTTGTCTGATGTCGGACTGGACCCAGTTTTCAAAGAAATCATTGACAGGTTCTCTAATTCAAAGATGGGCATTACATACAACATTCCTGGTTTGCTCCATCACGATTATATGAATTTGTACAAAAAGTTCGCCAAGCATGACCCACTCCCAACCTATTCTTTGAATTATGTTACTATGAAAGATTTGGGTGAAGGAAAGCTTGACTATGAAGGCTCTATTCTTGACACTTACAAACACGATTGGAATACCTTCGTTGAATATAACATAAAAGACGTATTGTTGATTGTCAAATTGGAAGCCAAGTGCTTGTTGTTTAATTTGATTGTAGAGTATTGCTACGATTGCGTATCTACGATTGACAATGTTATGATGACCGTCCCTACTACTGAAGGTTACATTATCAAGTATCTCCATAACAACAATATGGTAATGAACGATAGACCAGAAGAATTAAAAGACTGGTGGCGAGATGAAGGTTGTTATGTTGTTAAAGATAAATTCGGTAATGACTACTATCAAAACACTGAATGGGAACTTCCAGAGTTTGAAGAATACTTACTCAAAAAAGAGTATGACCAGACTAAAATAATTACTCCACAGATGGAAAAGAGAATTGACGAATTGTGGAAGCCAAAGAAGATTGAAGGCATTATGCGTACTTCTATGGAACAGTTCGGAATGGCATACAATGACTATGTTCAGGACCCTCACCCATTTAAGGCGTTCGGTGTTAAAGCAGGTTATTGCTATGACTTCCCAGGACGATACGATAACTGTATGTCTTTTGATATTACCTCGTCCTATCCTCACCACATTATGCAGTTCAACATTTCACCTGAAACATTGGTAATTCACCCAACAAAGGAACAAATTGCCAGTGGCGAAGTAATTTTGACTGATGTTAATGAAGTCGGATTTAGACGAACAGATAATGCTATTCTTCCAACCATTATTAAGATGGTTTTCAATGAAAGAAAACACTATAAGGATTTGAAGAAAGAAGCACACAAAGCTGGAAACAAAGATTTAGAGAACTTGTATGACGCTAGACAACAGGTTAAGAAGATTACGATTAACGCTATGTATGGTGTATGTTTGACTAAATCATTCCATTTGTATAGTATTGACTGCGCTAGAGCAATTACCAGATGTGCCCGTGTAACATTGAGAGACTGGTTGTCAAAATCCATTAACGATTATTACCCAACAAAGGCATTTATCGGTGAATTGGAAAAAGAATTTGGTGTTCAGTTCAAGGACAAGACTCCATTAGTTTGTAAGAACCGTGATGTTATGGCGGTCCACAATGATACTGACTCTGTATATCTTTGCTATGATGAAGCTATTAAGAGATTGAAGGCCGAAGGAATTAACCCAAAGACTGAAGATGAATGGCGAGAAGAATATGCTCACATTGAGAACATTCTACAAACATTCTTCAACAAGGTTCTTGAAATTCGTGCCAAGAAGTCAAACACTACAAACAAAATAAAATTCAACCGCGAAAACATTTTCAGTAATATGTTCTGTTTCGCAAAGAAACTTTATATTGGTTCTGTAATTGACTCCGAAGGCGATAAATACCCATTTGACAAACCAAAACACAAGATTATGGGTGTGCCAGTTAAGCGCGGCGACTCTCCTGATTTCTGTAAGGAAGCAGATGAAAAACTTTGTTTTGACATTTGTGCTGGTCAGGGTAAAGAAGAATCACTAGCATTTATTCGTGAGGCATATAAGAAGTTCAAGGAACAACCATTGATGGATTTGTGCGGTCACAAGTCTATTAAAGAATATACAAAATATGTTCCTGAACCAATAGAATACTATGTTGAAAACGGCTTTGACTATTCTAAAGTAGGTGGTATTTTCCAGAGTAAGGTAGCATTGGCTTACAACTATATGCTTGCTCGTTACAAATTAAGATACCAGCCGATTGTTAATGGTTCTAAGTTCAATTATTTGTTTGTAAAACCAAACAACAGAAACAACATAAGAGCCATCGCATTTATTGGTAACTGGCCAGCTGAATTTAACGAACACTTTGAAATTGACTACGAAGAAATGTTTAGAAAAGCATTTATGCCTGTCATTGAAAGTATGTTCATTATTAAAGGCTGGATAAAGGAAAAAGAAAAAATTGAAATTGAAAGTTCAGGTTTAGATGATTTCTTTGTATAATACAGATGCGATTGAATGGCTAAAAACTTTGGATAATGATAGTGTGGATTTGATTGTATCAGATCCGCCTTATCGTGTTCAACAGCACGGCTCGTCAGGATTGAGTGGAATTTTCAAAACCAAAACTGGTGCCGAAAAAGAGTTGAACAGTAAATTATTCCAACATAATGAAGTAGAAGTCACTGATTATGCCAGTGAGTTGTTTCGTGTTCTCAAACCAGACAACCACTGCTATATTATGACAAATGATTTCAACCTTAGAAATTTCTTGAATGTATTTACTGATGTTGGATTTCATTTCACGAAACTTATAATTTGGGATAAGCAGAATAAAATTGCGAACCCCTATTATATGCAACAGGTTGAATACATTTTGTTTATGTCTAAAGGTCGCACAAAACAAATTAACAACTGTGGCACAAGTAACTTGTTATCCATCAGTAATATGGAAAACAAGAACAATGACCATCCAACTGAAAAGCCAGTAGAACTTATGGAGATTCTTATAAAGAACAGTTCCAAAGAAGGTGATTTGGTTATGGACCCGTTTGTAGGCGTTGGTGCTACTGCATTAGCTTGTCAAAATCTAAACAGAAACTTCATTGGATGTGAGATTGACAAAAAGTATTATGATACTGCTATGGAAAGATTGAATAGCGGCTTAAATGATTTCTTTGAATAAGGAGACTGATATGAATGAAACACCACTTAAAATTACAGAATACAAGAAAGAAAATAACGAAAAAAGAACAATAATACTTATACCCACTAAGGACGGAACTAAGTGGCAATACATTAACTTGACAAAAGGCTACATTTGTCCTTGTCAGTTTGATTCAAGAGAAGAAGCATTAAAAGACTTTGTAAAGTATGCTAATAAATTCTCTAAAGTAGAATTTGAAGAAATGAAAATTGAAGTTCCAAAAAATTAAAATGTAGAAACAAATTAAAAACGATTTCTATATTTGTAAACAATGGGAGATAAAACAATGCCGGATGTTAAATACAAAATAATTAACAAAAGTTCAAAGGAAATTCCAGCAGAATTGTATATCGCACTTTTGGAAAACCACAACATTGATGAGGCTAATCTGATTTGCGAACAATATAATCTGAGAATTTACGAAATTGAACGAAACAAAACAGAATACATTTTTACAATAACAAACACTAAACAGGAGTATTAAAAATGGCAGATACAATTCGTTTCTCCAGCACAATGACAAAGATTTCTTCCAACATTAAGAAGGAAGATGTCTATGTATGTTTCACTTTGAAGGTTGTTGAAGACACCTCCGTTAGAACTTTCCCTGGTCAGTTCCATACTATTGACTTGGGTGTATTTGATTCTATCGCAAACAACGATGTTTTCAACAAGATAAACATTCCTGCAGAAGATTACAACCTTACATACAAGGTAAATCTTGGCGAACTAGAATTTAATGCTAAGTTGGAAAGCATCAATGCTAGTGTTAAGCATACAAAAGAAGGTACTGCTTTCACTGAATACAATTTGAATTTCATCAAGTCATTGGATAAAGATGTTGATACAAAGCTATCTTACTTCTTGAAGCTCAAGGAAACTGACGAAGATGGTAAGAAACGCATTAAGTGGATTGACACCACAATGACAGAAGTTGAAGAATAATTTTACCTTGACAGTAATACACGCGGGGGTAAAACCCCGCTACATTTTAATGAGTATAATTACAGAGATACAAGAAAGTAAGCCAACAGTAGAAGCTATTAAAGATTATTATGATAAAGTTTCTCCTGGTATGAACAAACAATACAAGTTCTTTTATTTTCAATGCTGTGTTCCTAATAAAAGTAATGACAATTTTGAACTGTATGATTATATGACCTGGGACTATGGGTTTTTAACCAGAGATTTATCTTTGGACGAAAACAATATGATTGCAGTTGAAATAGCAGATTTTATACGATATACTGACAAACAAATTCAAGACATTTTAGATGAACTTGAACAAAATGCGATTAGAGAAGCAAAGAGAATAGAAGCAGAAAATAAATTAAAGAGAATTTCAGAGGATTTTTAATGAGCAGTATCAAGATTTATAATTGCGATTGTATGGAAATGTTGAAAAACACTCCCGACAGTAGTATTGACTTGATAATAACTGACCCACCTTATGAAATTTGTTGCACTGGCGGTGGCGGAAATCAAGGACATAAGATTGCTACTATGGGCGCCGATTTAGTTGATTTGAACATTAACACTGGATATGACATTCGTAAGGTCGGAAAAGAAATAGTCCGTGTTATGAAAAAGATGAATGTTTATTTCTGGTGTAACAAAAAGCAAATCCCAGATTATTTTGATTATTATGTAAAAGAGCTTGGCTGTAAATTTGATATATTGACTTGGAACAAAGTAAATCCAGTTCCAACTTATTCCAATAAGTATCTAACCGATACGGAGTATTGTTTGTACTTCCGTAATGGTGGATTGTGTAACCCAAAGAATTACGAAGACGCAAAGACTTACTGGAATGACCCAATTAACGCAAAAGACAAACAATTATGGGAACACCCTACAATTAAGCCACAGCACATGATTGAGAAACTTATACGAAACAGCTCAACACAAGGGCAATTTGTTATGGACTTATATTTGGGTTCAGGCACCACAGCTGCTGCGTGTAAGAAATTGAATAGAAATTTTATTGGTAGTGAAATTAACGAAAAGTATTATAAAATAGCACTTAAGAGAGTAGAAGAAACTGTACAAGAAACGGAGGACGAGCAGTCCCCACTTACGGAGTTCTTTGAATGAAATACGAATTTATAGATGATTACCTTTATATTGATGGTGAAAAAATTGAGATTAAATTTGAGTTTCTTTCATACGAAAGAAGTGCTTTTTGTTTGTCAGGTGAATACGAAGGTGAAATAAAAACAAGACAAGTTAAAAATGAACACGATTTTTGTACTAATTTAGTCTGTGATTACGATTACGAACAATACAATTCAGTATTTGAAATTTCTGGCAATACAATAAATCTTGAACTTATGCAGGATATGAAAGTTTTGCACGGTATTGATGCCGAAGTAGAAATGATGAACGCATTTAAGTGTATTGTTGTTAGAATTAAAGACGAAGAATTAAATTATCTGTTTGATAAAGAACATAAGAAAGCTCTAGTTAAAGCAAGATTGATGGATATGCAGCAAGACTTTGAATAAATTATCGCAGTTTAAGATTTTTGAAAAAATAATTTGTATATAAATAAATTACTATATTTTAATTGTCCGAAATGGTGTAAGCAGGATAACGAGGAAAGCTCACCATTGGATGTGAAAACGATAAAATAATAGGAGAAAAAACGATGGCTAATAAATTGTTAGCAAAAATGAAGAAGGAAAAAGCCTTCTTGGATGTCTTGGCTACTGAACACAAGGCAGACGAATGGTTATCAACAAATTGTATTTCTGTTAATTTGTTGTTAAGTGGTAAAATCCAAGGCCGGAATTAAGAAAGGTGCTATTAGTATGATTTGCGCTGACTCTGGTTGGGGTAAATCTATGATTGGTTACTCTGTTCTTAAATCTGCTTATGACTCCGGTATGGATTGTTTCATCGTAGATACAGAAAACGCAACGAATTATGAAGTTTTGGCTTCGCTCGGCGTTAATATGGATGATGTTGGTGTTTTCAACACAAACAGAATTCCTGAAGTAAAACAAATTCTAGCAAAGCTTGGTAAGGGTTTGACCAGAGAAGAAGCACGAAATGTGTTTGTCTTGATTGACTCCTGGGGCCCTCTCGTTACCGAACAGGTAATGGAAAAGGCAGAAGAAGCTAGTTCCGCAGCTGATATGGGTAGTACTGCTCGTTTCAAGAACGAACTTGCTAATGTTCTTTTGGCTTGTAATTTCACTACACTTGTATTGAACCACGTTTATGCTTCTCTACAAATGTATGGTGATGCTTTCGCTATTCCTGGTGGTAAGAGAATTTTCTTCAACTCTGATGCTATTATGCTCGCTTCTAGTGCTGCTAAAGATAAGGACAAAGAAGGTAACATTCTCGGAAAGATTATTACTGCTCAGGTAAAGAAGGGTAGAGCTGCTAAGGAATTTGTCAAAACAAAGTATTTGATTTTGCATAATGGTGGTGTTTCCCCTTACTATGGATTGTTGGATGAAGCCGTTGAATGTGGTGAAGTCTATAAGCCAAAGCCAGGTTACTATTCTCGTACAAATTTTGATGTAGATAAGACCACTGGCGAACCAACAAAGATGTGGAAGGAAGATGAATTGTATAACAAGGACTTTTGGATTCCAATTTATCAGACCGAAAACTTCCGCCACTTCGTTGAAGCTAAATTCGCATTTGAAGACCAGGAACTTATTTCCTCTTCCGAAAATGTTTTGGCTATGATAAATGGTAAGACACCAGTACCAGTAGCTGCCGAAGACGAAGAATAAAATTTAAGTGGTGGGTCCGCTATTCATAGGAGGTGTTTGTGGCGGTCCCATCACTTTCTTTTTATCAGCTCATAAAAAATAATTTGTTTGCACCGGTTAATTTTTATTTTTATATTTGGTTATATGGTAAATCAAGATTTTGAAAAAGTAATTATTAAAGCGTTATACTCAAATCCCTCTATATGTGCGAAGGTTCTTCCTGAACTAACTGACAAATGGTTCAGTGAATATGACACTAAGGCTATTGTTAATAAAATAATTGAATTTAATACTAAGTACAGTAATCTTCCAAATGCTATTGAGTTAAAGAGAATGATTACTGATGAAAAAACTTTGAAGGTATTAGACGATGCTTTGGCGATTGCCGATGAAGAAGTTAATACCCCATATTTGATTAGTGAAATTGAAGAATTTGTTAAAAAAAGACTTTTGCTCAATATCAGCACAAACATTCAAAAATATGCAGCTGGTACTGATGTACAGAAAGGTTCATTTACAGATAATGTAGCAGATGCTGAAGCATTTACTTTTGATGACAACATTGGTTTTGATTTCTTTAGTGAAGCACAAAGATTGTATGAAGACGCAAACACTAAAGAAGTCATTTTCAAGAGTGGACTTAAAACGATTGACGATTTAATCGGTGGTGGTTTCCACGAAAAATCGCTTTCTTTGATTATGTCCAGTACGAACGTTGGTAAGACTTTGATTATGTGTTCATTGACTACAAACTTCGTAATGCACGGCTATCGTGTTTTGTATGTAACCTTTGAAGATAGTGAAAACAAGATTGCTACTCGTATTGCCCAGAATATGTTTGACATTACTCAACAGCAATACAAAGTAATGAGTAGAGATGATTTCGCTAAAGCATTTATGAAGGCAAAAAGCATTGCTGGTGGAGATAAACTTGTTATTAAAGAATATCCCGAAGGCACTGTAAACGCACTTCAAATTGAAGCACTAATTAAGGATTTGAAAGACAAAAAGAGATTTGTGCCTGATGTATTGGTAGTAGATTATATTGGTTGTATGATTCCTAACGGAAAGCCAAATCCTAATCTTAATTCCAATAGTTTATTAACATTGGCAGCACAACAAATTCGTGCCCTTGGTATGAAATACGGGTTCCCAGTGATTTCTGCTTCTCAAACAAACAGAGGTGGTTATAATACTGCTGAAATTTCTTTGAGCGATGCTGCTGACTCATTCGGTCAAAATATGAAGGCCGATGCTGTCTTTGCGGTCACCCAAACTCCTGAAATGAAGGACCAGGGAATGTATAATGTTCAACTTCTTAAAACTCGTTATGGTAACCAGCGCGGTCAATTCGTAACGATTGGTGTAGATGTTGAAAAGCAGAGAATTTTTGATTTGAACTCAAGTGCATCTGTTGCCGCTAGAACACAAAATGTTGTAGATAATGTTACTGAAATTCAGTCACTTGGTAGTAACCCATTCTCTAGTATTACTGGTGTAACTAGCCCAAGTGCTAGTGGAAAGGATTTGTCAAGCTTGAATAGTGTATTTTAAGGAGTACTTATGGATTTTGATAGTTTAATTGAAGATGGCGAAGGTTTATCTAATAGTCAAAACACTAAGGATAAATTTTTCAAAATTATGCGAAACAATGGCTTTGATTTTTCGGACATTGATGAAGCAACTAAGTTACCAAAATTCCTTATTCCAGTAATTGACAATGATACTGAACCATTCAATAAGTTCAATATATTGCTTTCAAAACTACATAAGAATAAGGAAATAAACATATTAGATGCTCTATCCATATTGGTTGAAGATTATCTTGAACCACCTATGGCTCTAAAATGTTTGGACGAACTTAATTATGTTGCTTTAACAACAGAACTTAAATCAAAGTTCAAAATTAAATCCAACGCAAAACAGGATTTGTCAATTTTAGATTTTTTGAATTAGTATGCTTACCACTGACGGAATGTACGCTTTATATCGTGAATTGAAAGGTTTGTTGGAGAAACCTACTCCATCCAAAGTAAAGAAGTTTACAACAAACTATTTCAGGTATTTCACAGAACACTACTATAATGCTACGGCTAATTGGAGTGCTGGAGCAAGTAATTTCGTGACATTAACAAATGCGATTAACAGTGGGCATTTCTCATTGGATGCGTTCTGTGTAATCTTCATTGGGTATTACATAACGCAGAACAAATTGCTAACACAAAAATCATTGAATAGTATTGACAAGCTGAAGGAATTAAATAAATTTTATACACAATTTGAAATGGAAAAACAAATTGCGTATATAAATAAGAAAATTGAAAATTCGGTAGATACAGGAGATGTTTTTGCCGATTTCACACAAACAAAACTAGACGTATATAAAGTCGGAGAAGACCAAAAGAATACTTTATATGAAATGATTAAATCGGGTGAGGTTAATCTAATTCATTTCGTAATTGCGTGGCACAACCACAAATTTGAAATAAATGAGAATTTGATTACTGACGAAGATTATCGTAGATTTATACAGTATATGAAGGTTGTAAGACACAATATGTACAAAGTAACAAAAACTACTGTTTAATTTATCATAATAGTTTTGTTGAAAACGAAGTTATGAAAAATTAAAATTTTTAAATGACATCGTGATAGTTTTTTATATTTGTGATAGATTAAATGGTGAACAAATTATTAGGAGAAAATAAATATGCCAATTAAAAGAGATTTCCAAGGTTATTTTTCACAGATTCAACACGCAGGTAATGCTGGTGGTGATACCGCAAAGAAATCATACAAAGTAGAAAATGCCTTCACACCTGTCCTCAAGGATGGTTCGTATGAAGTAGTTATGCGTTTTCTTCCTTCTCACCCAGACGAAATTAGTCCATTCATTGAAAACAGAAACCACATGTTTCAGTTGAAGAATGGTACTTGGTTTGGTTGCGATTGTTTGAGTAAGTTCGGTAAGCCATGTCCAATTTGTGATTACAACCGCGCTATGTGGAAGAAGTATTCAAAGGAAGAAGCCAAAACAAAGACACTTGGCAAGTTCAAGCCAAATTATGTTTCCAATGTTTTGATTGTTCGTAATGACAATGCTCCTGAAACAGAAGGAAAAGTATTCCGCTTTGAATACAAGTCTCTCGTTATGGGTTTGATTTCTAAGGCCATGACTGACCACGAAGACCCAGAAGAAGGCATTATCAAGGGTTATAACCCCTTTGATTGGAAGACTGGTGCAAACTTCATTTTCAAGGGCACACAAGCAGGTAAATTTGTTAAAAACGATATGTCTGCTTTCGGTGCTCAAAAGCCTATCAACAAGTGGGATAGAGCAACCAAGAAGTATGTTCCATTGACAGACGAAGAAATTGATGCTATTGAAGCTCAACTTTACACTCTCGCCGATTGTGAACATAAAGAAAGTGATGTTCGTGATTACCAGGGCATTTTGGATTCTTATTTGAAGAAGAATGGCTCACCACTCGGTGCCGACGAAGGTTTGTCTTTCGGTAATGGTGTTGTTGCTACCACAACAAAGGCCGCTGCCGCAGCTACAACCACAGTCCCAGATGATGCGGAATTCACACCAGCCACAGACCCAGTAGTAGACGAAGTTACTGATAGTGACGATTTCTTCAGTAAATTGTCTAATATGTAATCTGTGAAAATAAATAAACAAGTTTAGAAATAAACGATTTTATTAAATCCACCATTGACAACAGTGGTGGATTTTCTTATTTTTAAAGAAAAAAGGAACATATAACTATGAATTATTGGCACAACACAAAATTAAAAATTTTGAACTTCACTCACTGCGATATGGATGGTGCTGGTGCAGGCATTGTCATTAAGAACTACTTTCACGATGTTATAACTGAGTCAATTAACTACAGTGCTGAAAATACTATCCTTCAAAAAATGATTAAATACAAGGACCAATTTGACGCAGTTATCTTTACAGATTTTTGTCCTTGTAATCTGACAGAAGTCAAAGCTTTTGGTAAACCAGTTCTCGTTTTAGACCACCACGAAAGCGCTGTAAAGTATAATAACCCAAAAGAATTTGTTTATGTTTGCCCAGGACATTGTGGTGCGAAACTCGCATTAACTTATTTTAATCACGATGATTGCTTGAAACATTTGACTGAATTTATTGAGATTGTGAACGATTTTGACTTGTATATTTTAAAGGACCCACGCAGTAAATGCTTTAATTCTCTTTACTGGGATATGGGATTTAACTGGTTTATGAACCGATTCTACAATGGTGACATTGAATTAAGCAAAGCAGAAAAGGCTTTCCTTGTTCGTAAACAGAAAGACTTCAAGAAACACTATGACCAGTTGGAAATTTCGGAACTTAAGAATGGTGGTGTGTTCTGCTATTCCGAAAAGTATATTTCCGAAATTACTGATGCATTGAGGAACGAAGGTTACAAGTGGGTTGTGATTTATCGTCCTGGTTATCTTTCTGTTCGCAGTTCGGATGATAGCAACATTAACCTTGTTGAGGTCGCAAAGATTGTTGGTAAGGGCGGTGGACACGAACAAGCTATCGGTATTCCACAAGAAAAAGACCAGCTAGATGCTTTAATTGCAAAGGTTGATGACGCAGTAGACACTTATTTGAAACTCAAAACAAATCCGCCATCTGACGAATTTATGAATAAACTAAAGGGAATGTAATAAATGCGGAAAACTTTTAATGAATTTTTGCTTTTCTCTGTATTTGCAGTAATACTGTTCTGCGGTATTCACGCCGCTCAAGTAGACGAATACATTGAAAGTAAAAATCCATTTCATAAAGAAAAAGTTTTACGCAAAACCTTCCCTGAATGGTATTTCTCAGATTGGCGATATAGTTGGAAATACGCACATAAATAGTTCAATGCAAGTACAAAACATTAAAAGTCAATTTGATAATAAAATGGTGCCTTTGGAACTTACCGAAGGCGTTATGAATAACATAATTAAGTGTATTAAGGACCCTATAACCTGTCCGAATAAAGACAACATTCCACAATGGAAATTCTGTACTGTCAAAGGCAACATTCGTTGTAATGACAATATGGATAAAACAAACATTCTAATTCTTGACTATGACGATGCTGGTTATTCCTACCAGGAATTTGAAGATAGATTTAGAGGTTACAAATACTACTTACACACAAGTTATTCCTATAATGGAACTAATAGTAAGTTCCGTGTATTGTTGTTCCTTGACAAAGAATATGAGATTGACAAATTGTTCTGTAAGACATCACAAGCAATTTATAGCCCATATACTTTGTTAATAAATTATTTTAATCACGTAGATAAAGCCAGTTTCGTTAAATCACAATTCTTTAAGGTTCCAGCCGTAAAAGATAAAGCTTCTCCATATTACTACAACATTCACGATGGAGAATTATTCAGTATGGATAACATAACTTCTTTTACATTTGCTTATGAAAATTGTGAGCAGTTCCTTGAAAACGAAAAGAGAGATAGAGAATACAAAGCACAAGTATTCAAAACTCAATATACTGGTGATTTGACAAAGGCATTGGAATATGTGAAACGCAAAATGGAAGCCGCCCTTCCAGGAGAAAGACACAACGCAGTATTTGGACTTGGGGCATTTTTTCAGCACTGTGGTGGTGATTACGATACATTCTCCCGAATTAGACCAAGCTGGGCAGATAAGAAATTTGATTCTCAGATGAAAAGACTTGAAAAGGAATGGTTCAAACTATGACAAAAGAAGAACTTGTTAATTTATTAGAACACTCTGGCAGAAACATTTATTTGAGTGAAGCGTTTTCAACAGATGATAATGATGACTTCATTATACAGAAATACGCAAGTTATAAACCAACCACTCAGACCATTTTTGAATTTGAAAATGGTACTACAATAAAGTATTATGACTATTTCCTTTACAAAATGGATTCTCCAAATTTTTATGGTGACTTATATATTGCTTTACCAAATAAACCAGGTATAACATTTGACTATTCGTACTGTAATGAACAAAGTATGCTTAATCTTTTGGATAAACGAATTATGCAGTATGAAGAAGTTTTAAAACAGGTCAAGCAGAAAAATAAAGAATGGAAAGTTGGGAAGGACTTTGAATGACAATAAATGAAATGATTGAAATGAAGGAGTTCGCTAGAGGACTCGGCTATACAATTAGAGAGAATGATTGGATAGACCACAGAAAATTTACTGTTCGTTACCCAAGTTCAACTCTATATTCTACTGTGCTTGATTTTACTTACGAAGGTTGTGATTATGTTAATTTGGATGAATCTTCAGTTGAAAGACTTATTACGGGAGATTTACACGGAAATCCAAGACAAACATTTTATGTTGGTGAATTGAATAAAGACGCTGTACAGAATTTTCTAGTTCAAAGATGGAAAGATTATAAGGACTATATTGAAGCTATAAAACTAAATAAAATAGAGAGTGATTTTAATTAAACAAAAGGAGAACCAATATGAATCTATTTAAAAAGTTCATAGTTATAGCATTGTCTGCGTTTACTCTTAATGCTTCAGCAGTAGGCTTGGCAGAAAATGCAACCAAGTTCGTGGGTAACATTACCACACGAGGACAAATTCGTTCTGATTTCGGTACTTATTGGAACCAGATTACGGCAGAAAACGAATGCAAGTGGGCGTCCATTGAAGGAACCCGTGGAAGATATAATTTCAGTGGTTGTAAAGCCGCTTATAACTGGGCTAAGCAGAATGGTGGGTATTTCAAATTCCACGCTTTGCTTTGGGGTTCTCAGTATCCATCTTGGCTTGAAGGGTTGAGTGTAGAAGATACAAAGACTGCTATTATGAATTGGTTTGATGCGGTCAAGAAAGAAATCCCAGACCCAGATATGATTGACGTTGTTAATGAAGCTATTAGAACTGGTAATAACCAGTATCACTCAAACTATCCAAAGACAAAGATTATTCAAGCTATGGGTGGTGATAACAACGGCGATTACACATTCATTGTAAATGCTTTCAAAGAAGCAAGAAAAAGATGGCCGAATGCTGTTTTGATTTATAATGACTACAATACTGTTCAATGGCAAAAGAACGAAGGTATTCAGTTAATTCAGACCATTAAGAAAGCTGGTGCACCAGTAGATGGTTATGGACTACAAGCACACGATATGCAAACTGGTGGTGGTGGAAACAATGGTACTGGTGCTAATGGTTCCTGTTTGCCACTATCAACATTGAAGTCTGTAATTGAAGAAATTTGGAACAAGACACAAATTCCAATGTTCATTTCGGAATATGACATCGCAAGTAACGATGACAATGACCAGAAGAATTGTTACGAACAACAAATTTCTTACTTTATGGAAAATGAACATATTGCTGGTATCACCATTTGGGGTTATCTATATGGTGCTACTTGGACATCAGGTGGTAATTCCGGTATTATTAGGGAAAACAATGGTCAGGTTACAGACCGCCCAGCAATGACTTGGTTGAAATCTTATTTGCCTTCTCACCCAGGTAATAACTCTACTGGATTGTTGGGTAGCACACCAGTTGAACCAGAACCACAAAAACCATTTAATGGAAAAGCATTTGATTTGTCTGAACCTATTGAAGCAGAAAACTTTGATATTCCTGGTAAGGGCAAGAATGAAGATGGTACAAGTAATGCTTCTTATTCAGCCAGTGGAAGTTGTGATGGAACTTGGAACACCACATATCGTGAAGGCACAACTGTTAGTATCGGTGAAAAGAATGGTGGTTTAGTTCTAGGTTGTAACCCAACTGGAAACTATTTTGAATACACAATTAAGGTTCCTGAAACAGGTAAAATGCTTGTAAATGCAACTGTAGCAGCAGATGGTGAAGGTGCACTTGTCTTTAAGATTGGTGACAAAGTAGTATCTGATACATTGAAATACAACGGGACATCTTGGGATGTGTTTAAAGAAATCAGTGGTAGTATTACATTTAATGCTCCTGGCGAACAAATCTTGACATTGGAAGTCGCTCAGGGTTATATTGACATTGACAACTTTGAATTTATGGTTACAGACTGTGCTCCAGGTGATGAAAGTTGTGGTGGTCCTGTTTCAATTCCAACTAGAACCTCTAGTCCAAAACTACAGCACTTCACAGTATTTGACGTGAAGGGGTCAGTAATCACCAGAGTAGATAACTACACCATAGATGGTGCCACTGCGTCCCTAACACTAAGTCCTGGCGTTTATCTGATTAAGTCGGACACAGAAATCAAGAAGTTCGTAAAATAAAGAAAAATTTACATTTCTATTAGAAAATTTCTATATTGGTGGATTGAGAAATCCACCTTTTTTAAAGGACTAAAAAATGTTAGACTTGACTAATGAAAATGTTTATTTCGTGAGTGATACTCACTTTAACCATACAAAACTTTGTAAAGGCTATGATAACTGTTTTGACAGAACACGAAAATATGTAACTGTTGAAGAAATGAACGAAGACATTGTTGAACAGTGGAACAAATACATTACGAAAAATGACGTAGTAATTTTCCTAGGTGACTTTGTTTGGGGAGAACCTTGGTATAAAATGCCTGGCTGGGGAAAGGAATTTTATCCTAAATTGAACAACAAAGGTTTCATTTGGGTTAAGGGAAACCACGATGGAGTTCTCAGTAGAACATTCAAAGGAATGATGCCATTTGTGGAATTTAAGTACAAAGATAAAATTTATTTGTGCCAGCATTACGATTTTAACGAAAGGCCTGAACTATTAGAAAGTCATAAGGCCGACTGCTATGTTCACGGACATACACATACTGATAATAAAACATCCAAATTCAAGAACGGTGCCATACAAAATAATGTTTGCTGGGAAGCGTGGTATCGTCCTGTCCACATTGACGAACTTGTCATAAATACTATAAACATTAACAATGATGGAGTTTGGAATGAATTTTTTATTTGAAGGTGGAAATGCGAAAGCCAAAAATGGTGCTGAAGCATCAAAAGTAAACATTAAGGCTTTTACCGATAAACAATACGAATCATACAAATTAGATATAATTAACCTGGTTCTTGCTATCAACAAGAAGTTTGCGGAAACTTATGACGAACCTTTGTTTCCTTCAAACGATTTAATCACCAGTGCTAAAATCTTCTCAGGTTCTGCTAATACATTCTTCAAGAAATCAAAAGAAGAATATACAGCTATTAAATCTTCTTTGGGTGACATTGACGTTCAAGTAAATAAAGACAAGAAAGATAAAGTTAAAGAGTTCCTCGTTAATAATGAAGGAACTAATTTTGCTGGCTTTACTTTGTTAGGAACTCAGTTCGGTATGGATTTCTTTAACATTTTCCAAGCTCCAAAGAAATACAATTCTGCCGCTACAAACATTCAAATTGACTTTGAATTTGTCTTGTATAATGACAAGGGCGACATTGACGAATTGGATGTTTACATTAGAAATTCAGACTGGGACGATTTGAAAGAAGGCATTAAAGGTTTCGCCAAACAGCGTCTTATTCCTTCTATCTACAAAGCCATCTATGGTGTTCCAGGTGTTGTGTTCCAAAATAAGAAAGACTTGCCTTCTAAGGGTTATAAGAAAGACGAAGTTTCTTACAAAACATTCGGTCCTATGGGTTCAAGAGTAAAATATAACCAGGTAAAGGACGAAAATGGTAACCCTGTAAATTACGAAGGTAAACCAGCATTTAGAGAAATTCCAACTTCTCAGTCTACATTTAACAGAAACTTAGACAACGCATTTGAAGAAATGTTTGGAAAGAAACCTACTGCTGCTGAAAAACAGAAGATGTATTCATTCATTGGTGTTCTTTCTCTGATGAAAAAATACTTGAATGAAAACCAGATTAAGAGAACATATAAGTTCTTCTACGAAGATATTACAGAAATTACTGACGATGAAACAGTTCTAAATGCTATCTTTAATAAGTTTAAAGAAGTATTCCCATTCATAAATGAATCATTGTCCTTTGAAAAATATGCTCAAAAAATGATGTTGGGAGAAGCATTTAGTAAAGGAATTGCACCTAAATTTAGTTTGGGAACAATAAATGTTTTCAAAAATCAAGAATGGAAGATTGGTAATCTACTTGGAGAAGCAAATGAAGTTGCTGGCTCCGAAGAAAATATGATGTATATTGCCAAGACCATTGTAGATAACATTAAAACTGGTAACGATGGTAAGCCAGCTAAAGTTTGGATGTGTGGTGGTGCTGTAAGAGACGAAATCCTTGGCAAACAAAGTAATGACATAGATTTAATGACTAACTGTGATGTCAAAGAAGTCGCACCATTATTTGACAGATGCGAAATTGCTAGAACAGGAAATGCTAGATTAGCAAGAGTTTATATTGACAATGACTTGTTTGAATTGGGTTGCCTAGAAGTTGGTGATACCATTGAACATAACCTTGATAGTAGAGATTTGACCTGTAATGCTGTCTTGAAGGATTTGTCTACTGGAGAATACTTTGACCCTATCGGTGGTATGAAGGATATCCGAGCAAAACGAATTCGTTTTACAACGGCTGCTAGAGAAAAAATTTCAGCAGGTAAAGACCCAGCAGAATTGTTGAGAGCCTTCCGCTTTATGGCTCAGCTTGGTTGGAATTTTGCTCCGGACACAGCTAAAGCAATTCAGTCATACTCTAACATCACCGGTGGTAAGATTAAGATTCAGCTCAAAGCAGCATTGGGACCTGCTAACTGGAAGAAACTTATCAAGGGCAAATATAGAGATAAAGCACTAGCCGCTTTGGAACAATATGGCTTTATGGATTGGGCTAAATCAACATTCCCAGAAGATTTTCAATAAGGATTTAAAATGCCTACAAAATTAGTTACGATTAAGTCTAAAAGAAAAGAAAATTTTGGTGAACCTGTAGAAGTTAGTGCTTACTACTGGACACCAAAGAATAAATTGCTCGGCGTTCTTTTCGGGCATTTTGCTCCATTCACTGGAAAATACGGGCATGCTCGCTTGATTTATGAAGCACAAAAACACGGAATTGAAGATTTCGTAGTTGTTATGCCTACAAATACTTCACCTTTGGATGACAACAGAAATTTATTTACTGACGAACAGAAAATAAAAATTGTCAAAGAAGGTTGTAAAGAATTAGGAATTAACCTTCTTGATTGCTGGGTTGAGAATTTCAGAGTCCCAAATGCTGTAATGGGTATGGTTCAAAGAAAGTACCAAGATTACAGAATTGTTGTTTGTTGTGGGCCAGATAGAGCCAAGCAATATACAAGACTAGCTGTTCCGTTTGACATTAACAATACTCCATTTTTATACCCCGAAGACCCTAACTTTAGAAAACAGGAAATGCTTGTCTGCGAAGACAGAGGTGATAAAGAAATTTCAGGAACTAAAATCAGAGACATTTTGAAAAATGGAACTGTTAGTGAATTTACAAAAGAAACAGGTTACTCATCTAAAATGTGGGTAATGATGAGAAACTTCATTAAAAAGAACGGAATTGTTGAAATAAACGAATCCTTCTTTGAAAAGTATAATAAAGAAAAATACTTGAATGAAGAAATGGTAGATACACCTAAGGTCCATATTAAACACTTGTATAACCCAGGTAACTCAATGCAGTTGAAACCAAATGAATTTTTGGAAATTATTGACTGGTTGAAAGCACAGAATGGTAAATTAGACGATAACATAAATGTTTCTTATTCTGAGAAATGTGATGGATTGCCTTGTAGATTTGGATTGGATAGTAACGGTAGATTCTTCCTAGAACAAGGTAAATCTGGTCCAATTTTTGATGCTGAAGAGTTCACTAACCGAGACATTGAACGTGTTGGCTTCAAGACTAGAATTAACACAGCTTGGAAAAAGGTCTTTAGAAAACTTGAAGGCGATAAAAAGATTATGAACATTCTCAAAAAATATAATACTGAGAGTGGTTTAAAGGTTATTGGTGAAGTTTTTATCAACTCAGTAGCTTTCAAAGGAAGAACAGACGATTTAATTCGTTACATTGGTACTGAGTATTATAAGTCAAAAATGGGTACTTTCTGTTCATTTATTCTCATAAATGCTATTGATGGTGAGAACAATGACCTTAAAAATTTTGAACAGTTGAAAAATGCTTTGATAAAAGTTTCAAGTCCTGAAATTATGTTTGACGATACGAATTACAAAAATAAATTCGGCGCCATAGATTTCAATGAGGAAATTAAAGAATTGGATGATGTAATTAAGGGTCTTGAAAAAGAATTTGGTTCTGATGTCAAGAGCATTTTGGCAAATCCTTCAAGAAAGAAGGACGATTTGTCAAAGAAAAAACGCATTAAAGAACTCATTGAAGAATACCAAGGTAAGTTTGACAGAAAGATACAAAATCTTTTCAATAAGACAGATGGTAAGTGGGGACCTGAAAGAGAAGGTGTAGTTTTGAAATTAGCCAACAACATAATGCTAAAAATTACATCAGATAGTTTCAAGAAGTTCCAAGCTAACAATAAAAAAGAAAATGACATTTACGGCTTCCAAAAGCACCGCGAATGGATTTTTGGACCAGCTGACGAAGAAGATGAACAAAATGAAAGTCTTTCTACAGTTGTAAATAATTTTTCTAAAATTGTTGGTGAGTTTATTACCGAAAGCAAACAGTTTAATAAATAGTATATTAGGAGAATTTCTATGATTGGAAAGTTTACAGAATGGGTTAATGCTAATAATATACTAGACGAAGCAAATTTTACTATTGATGTAAATAAGACTAAAGCTACTGACCACCATTCACCAACTTATTTTGAGATAACATATCTTGAAAAAATTAAGAAGATTTTATTGGATGGAAAGCCAATTTTTCTTGACGTTCCAAAGAACATTACAATAAATGATGTTACTACTGAAAAATATGATTATTTGACAATTAAAGATTTCAAAGCAAAAGATTTGGAGAAAGCAAAAACATATTCGGATTTTTGTAATTCTTTAAATATGAAATCACAAAAGGTCAGAGCATTACATCTAAATCAAAGTAATTTCGTAAGTCATATTTGGAAAGGTTCTTTCAGTAATCGTGGTAATAGTTCATCTAAAGGTGGTGTTTTTGAAGTATTGCTTACTAGAGCACTTGAACAATATCAACAAGACCCAAAGAAAGTAGAACCACGATACAAGACGGCTATTGAAAAAATACTTAAAATTATTGGACTAAAAGACAAGTCTAAATTTAAAAAATGGGATGTTAAGAACAATGGTAACAACCGTTCTAAACGATTGAATTCTTTGTATGCTAATTTGGAAACAATATCTGATATTACCAAATTGGAATTTGAAGAAGAAGAACATAACATTGGTAAGACAGTTTCCGATTTGATTATTACTGCTCCAAATGGTACTGAATTTTATTTGTCTTTGAAACACGGTAGCACAAATGAAATTGTAAACTTTGGCGCCGCTAAAATTAGAAAATCGCTTGAACAACTTTACAATGACTATGTGGCTAAAGGCGAAAAACCAAATTCTATTAACTCATTAGCTTCAACATTCTTAAAGAATTATTGTAAGGTATTTAACCTTAATCTTGCTAAATTATTAGCAAGTTATGATTTGGTTAGTAATGATAAAGAGCCACAACTAAAAACATTTGATAAATTAAAGAACACTAAGTGCAGTAACAGTGGTGTTATTTCCGAACAGTTATCTAAACTAATTGCTTATTGTATCGGATATGGTTACATTTATGTTCACGATACTGGTAAAGAAATTGAAGTCATTGACATAATGGAAAATGAAGATTTGGCAGAAATGATTAGAAAATACTCTGGTAACTACAATGTAAAATATGCTTGTGATACCGGTGCTAAAACTGTATTTGATTTTGATTTGTGCGACAAGAAAGATAAAAAAGACATTTTCATTCCACAGTCAAGATTTGAATTAAGACCAAATGCTGGTGCTGAAATTAACTTGTTCTCATTGAAGTTAAATATAAACGCCTCCGAAATGGGTAATAATGGCTGAATTAGATAAATTTTATACAAACAAAAATATAGCAAAAAATTGTGTAGAAACCCTACACAATTTTCTTGTCATTGACACAAACGATTGTTTTCTTGAACCTACGGCAGGTGACGGTGCGTTCCTTGATTATTTGACTAATTACGAAGCATACGATTTAAAACCTGAAGACCCTAGAGTTATTGAACAAGACATTTTTAAGTTCGTTCCTAATAGAAACAATTACATTACGATTGGAAATCCTCCATTCGGTAAGAGAAGCAAACTGGCTATTGACGTATTCAATACAGTAGCAAAGTATTCTGATGTAATTGCTTTCATTGTTCCAGTATCTTTCTTGAAATACAATGTTCAAAAAGAATTAGATAAAGATTTTAAACTTATACACAATTACATTCTTCCTGAAAATTCTTTCTTGGATAGAGGGAAAGTTTATGATGTAAACTGTGTATTCCAAATTTGGGTTAAGAGTGGAACAAAGTTTGATACTCACCCAAACATTAGATTGTTAGAAAGACCAAAGATTTCCTGTGACGATTTTAAGATATGGCAGTACAATGCGACAGAAAGTCAATTTAAAGTAGTCAATGAAGACTGGACTATTGCTGTGTATCGTCAAGGTTATAAAGATTACAAAAAGATTTTTACTCAAAAAGATAAAGCAACTGTGATTAGTGAAATGGATGGAAGTTCTACAGGCAAAAAAATTCAATTCTTTTTCATTAAGCCACTGAATGATACGGCAAAATCCATTATAAATAAAATGGATTTTGAGAAGTTGGCTAACCGAAATACAAGTACTCCTGGGTTCGGAAAAGCCGATTTCGTAGATTATTATAATGAATTAAAACAGGAACTAAGTTCCTGAAAATTTTTGAGGTGAATTTATGATTAAACCAGATGTACATATAGAACTTTGGAACGCTTTTAATGACATTAGTTTTAATGAGCCAGACCACAAATATACAGATTCTAAAGGAACTTTGTATCAGTCTGCTACAGGTTGGATAAAACAATTTGAAGCAGATACTGATTGGGAAGAAATTAAGAAAAATAAAGCACAAAAACTTGGTATTCCAGTAGAACAACTATCTAAAGAGTGGGAACGCAAAGGTGATTACGCAACTCATCTTCGGCACTCAAGTTCACGCAGTTATGGAATATGGGTGGCAGAAGAAGAACTATAATTTTGACAAGCGTTTGAACAAAGATTTTCCTGAAATGGAAGAAGATTTCAACTACCGCAAAGGTGTATGTAAAGACATTATGAATAAGATGAAAAAGATTTATGTACCTATTGCGAATGAATTTATTGTGTATGACCAGGAAAATGCTATATGTGGTACGATAGATATGCTTGCGTACAATACAAAGAAAGAATGTTACAGTATAATTGACTGGAAAACAAGTAAAAAGTTTGATACTGGTAATCAGTGGTCAGAATATATGAAGGAACCATTTAGCCACGTTATAAACTGTAATACAAGTGAATATAGTTTGCAGCTCTCATTGTATAAGTATATCTTGGAAAAGCACACAAGCATTAGAATTGGTGAAATGGTATTGTTCCAGATTCCTAATAAGGACAACCCTATGCCACAGGTCTTTAGATGCTTGGATTTCAGTAAATATATTGCTGACTATCTAAAGAAATAACAGTTCCAAAACAAAATAATTTAAATGGCGGTGTATTGACATCGCCATTTTCTTTTTGTATATTAGATTTTATGGAATTAAAAATTTATTATAAAACAGAAGATACAGAAGCATTCTATAAACGAACTCTTCCAGATGAAATTACTTCAATTAACTTGTATTTAAATGATACAGGTGGTGGTCAGATTGAATACTTATATCCACATCCTAATGATGGCAAAAAGATTTCAAGAAGTGATTGCTTGAGCTTTGCCGATGATGGTGTTACCTATGTTGAAGTAAATGGAAAAGATAAATTCGTCCTCCGTAATAGAAAAGATTTTATAGCATTTTATAAGTATTTAACTGATTTTGATGTAGATAAGTTCATAAAAGATTTTAAAGCTTTTGATAAAGAACAAAATATAAACGAGGACTTCGATGAAGATTGAACAAATTGTAACTGACATGACTAAACAATGGTCAGGCATTAACTCCCTAATTATCCCAGACAAAATTAACAAAGTTAATTTGTATTTCTTCGGTGATGAAGATAAAGAAACACTAGCACGATTGTTATTCTGCTATCCGATAATATGGAACTCTAGTGTTGGCAATAATACAGAAACAATGGATATTAAGAAAGGTAGTTACATTGTTGTTAATGACAATAAGACATTTTATATGACTGATAAACAAGATGTAACTGAACTATACAGTTGGTTGACTGGAACTGATTTCAATAAACGAGTCAAAGAACTTAAAGAGTTCGGAAAGAAGCAAAAGATTGCTAAGGATTTCTAATGAAAGATTGTAGATTTCTGTTGCCATTTGTAGATGAATTGCGTAAACTGTATCCTGATCATAAGATTGAATGGGTTAGAGATGATACCAATACAGAATACGAAAGGATAAACATTGACGATAAAACTTTCATTTATACAGAAATCGGTCACACACTAGATGAACTTGGTAAAGATAAAGTTGTTTCAGCAAGTATTGTTGTTGAATTTCAAAATCTTTCTTCAGTTTCGGAATTTATGGGGTGGAGTATTGATGACCCCTATTCAGTTATAAATGAAAGAACTGTGCGATTGTCATTGTTCAGTAATCATAAATGTTTAAGAGAAATCTTCAAATTTATTTTAACTGATAGTCCTGAATTAGTCCACAAGCAGATGGAAAACATTTACAGATTGAGCGAAATGGAAAGGGACTTTTATGAATAAAGAAGATTTATTCGCTAAAATGAAGTATAGATTAGAAACTTCATATCCACAATATAAGTTCACTATTAAAGAAAATGCTTTAGTAATGAATAATAAATCTCCCAGTACTTTTATGGAAGCTATTACAGTACCAATACTTAGATATAATAAAGAAACTGACAAGATGGTATTGTCCTTCCCCAAGATTATTAGTCCAGGTAATAACACAAGTTCTCCTGGAAAAGAATATATCTCCACATCTATTGACACTTACAACCTAGATTACTATAATGTTAGTGAGAATCACATTGACTACATTGTAGAAAATTTGTTGTCAGGTGTTATCCAAAAAGAAGTTACAAAATACGAAAGTATGAAAAAGGATTTTGAATGATAGAAGATTTTATTGATGAACAGAAAACTACGAAGGAAAAGGTTCTTTTGGTGGACCTTCATAATCTGAGTATGCGACATCTGTTCGCTCAAATTCCTGACCCAACTGACATATCTTACTCTGAATATAAAGTCGGGATGCTTATGAGTATTCGTAAACTGGCAAGAACATTTCAACCGGACAGAATTATTTTCTGCCGAGAATCACACGATGGTAACTGGCGAAAATCTATCTACGCAGATTACAAGGGTAATCGTGCCGCTGCTAGAGAATCGTCAGTTATTGACTTTAATTCGTTTTTCCCAATTAACGAAAAATTTATTGCTGGACTTGAGAAATGTATGAAGAACTCTCAGTTCTTGACTGTTCCACATTTAGAGGCAGATGATTTGATTGCTCTAACTGTAATGAATGAACCTAATTGGGATATAACTTTAGTTTCAACAGATAAAGATTTCTACCAACTTCACGCTTACAAGAATTTCCACCAGTGGGACCCGATTAAGGAAGAATACATACAAGTTATGAATCCTGAAGCTGCCCTAATGGAAAAGATTGTTTTGGGCGACCGTGGTGATAACATTCCTTCATTAAAGAAAGGTGTTGGTACGAAAACCTTTGCTAAAATTTATAGTGAAGGCTTGAATGAATGGTTATCGCTCAATATGCTTCAAGAATCATTTGACAGAAACACAAAACTCATTTCGTTTAGATGTATTCCTGAAGAATATAAATCTCAAGTCAAGAATATAATTGAAGACTTTGAGAAACAACCATTTGACGCCAGAGAATTTTTTAATTTCATTATTGGAGAAGGTCTCGGTGCGTTTATGGATAAAGCAACTGATTTTATTAACACTATGAAATAAGGAGACCAGAATATGGCTTACTATTATACTAAAACAAGTATCAAAATGACAAATCTCACCATCGCTTATAATATGGGTGGCTTATTTGACCAGGAAGGACAGAGGGGCATTTCTCACCTGATGGAACATTTGGTATGCGAAACTTTTAAAGATGAATATCCTGAATTGGCAAAGTACAATGTAGAATGGAATGCTTGTACTGGTTATGATGTGGTTAAGGTTTATTTCACCGGTTTGGATAAGTATTTCACTCCTGAATGGAAGCGTAGACTTGTGAACAAATTAACTGGTGGTTTGAAAATGAGCAAGGAACGATTTGAAGCAGAAAAGAAGATTGTTCTTCAAGAATATATGGATTGCTTCAACGAACCAGCAAATTCCGAAAACACTATCAGACAGAAGTTTGGTTTCTACTCACCGATTGGTAAGCGTGAAGACATTGAAGCATTCACTTACGAAGATATGCAGGCCTATTACGAAAAGCACATGCGTAAGCCAGCAAAGATTGTTGAAGTTGGTCCGACAAAGACTGATTTCTCTGCTATCCCAATGCAGGAAGAATATGTTGTTCAACCAATGAAGCCAAAGTATAAGAAGGATTGGAAGCTCCCACTTGAACCAACACCTGAAAACCAGAAGTGCGATGTTTCTTTCCTTTCCAAGAAGGCAGTAAATAAGGCCGATTATCCAGCACTCGCAGTAGCAATAAATATGCTTGTGAATGGACTTGAATCTCCAATGACCCACGAAATTCGTGAAGTCCGCCATTTGACTTATGGTGTATCAGGTGGCACAATTAAATTCATTTCTTACGCTTATCCAACCTTTGGTGCTACAACTGACAAGGAAAATAAGGATAATCTTGTGGACGCTTTCAAGTTCTTCTTTGATGACATTGAAAAGCATCTGGACAAGAAGCGCTTTGAAGATATGATTTGTAAGATTGAAGTTGACCGCGAACACGATAAGATTTTCAAGTATGCAAATGTAGATAAAATCATCAACAAGGGTAAAATTCAGATTGGTAATGCCTATAAGAAGTTGACCTTTGAAAAGGTGGTTGAAATCGCAAAGAAATACTTGAAGACCGAAAATTTTGAAATTATTATTGAATAATGATTGAATATACATTAAAACCATACGAATTGTGTTTCAGGCGTATCGGTGAATACGCCGAAACACTCGGTTGTAAAGTTGATTATTGGAATCACACAATTAACATTTTTTATTGTAGTAAACAAATTTGCCGTGTTTGGTATAATGACCAGGATATAATGGAGATGTATGGCTCTATTCTTGATAGAGAAGCATACGATGTAGATTTAGCAGACCAATATATTCCTTATACTAAATGGGAGAAAGTTTGGTATAACATAAAAAGATTTTTCGGAAAAGCCGAAAAGAATGAAGTGCTTATACATAAGAGGTGTCCTGGTGCTGTAATTAGACGTTTAATTCCTGACCACTATGGATGGGATAAGGAAACAATGGATAGTTATGTAAGCAGGGGCTCCTGTGGTTATTACTTAAGTGAAGAAAAACTAAAAAACATAATCAAATTCTATGTTACAGAAAATACAGTAAATGAAAAACTATATTTGAATGGACTTAGAATTAAACAAATTAACGAGGATTTTTAATGGCAAAAACAATTATAGTTCAGTATTTGAATGATACGATTGAAAAGTTGCAGAAGATTGACAAGGGCGACTGGATTGACCTTCGTGCTGCTCACGATTATTCAATTAAGAAGGGTGAATTTGTACTAATTCATTTGGGTGTTGCTATGAAGCTACCAGACGGATATGAAGCTCATTTGGCTCCTCGCTCTTCTACATATTCCAAGTATGGTGTAATTCAGGCAAATTCTGTTGGTGTTGTAGATAACAGTTATTGCGGCCCAAGTGACTGGTGGTATTTCCCTGCTATCGCATTGGAAAAAGATGTTGAAATTAAGAAGGGTGATAGAATCTGCCAATTCCGCATTATGGAAAAGCAACCAGCTATCAAGTTCGTTGAAGGCAAAATGACCGACAAGGACAGAGGTGGTTTCGGCTCTACAGGAACTAAGTAGTTATGAATAAAATCCGCCGCGACATTGACAAATTGGACGATAAAATTTTTAAGCTGCTAAAGGCTCGTTTGAGCAAAGCAAAGAAAATAGCAGCGCTTAAAAAGTATATGAAAGTCCAAGTCAATGACGATGAGCGAGAACAAGAAATTTTAGACAAATTAGATTGTGAAGATTACAAACCTTATAAAGAACAAATGACTGCGATATACAAAGAAATCTTCCAGCAAATGAAGGATTTGGAAAGTGGAGAAGACTAACACTTATATTTTTCTTATCAGTTATTTGGATGACATTTGGAGTGAATCACTTACGGAAAAGAACGAAGTAGTGAAAGCAGAAAATATAAACGAAGCGATGAAACAAATACAAACGAAATATGGGCATAAAAAGAAGCTCGTTATTCGCTCTGTTTATTGCGAATAAGTTCCAAAAAATAAAAATGTTTCACAACCAAACTAAAATTAACTATATTTGTTTGTAACAATTTAAAACAAAAAGGATGATAAAAATGATTAAAGAAATGAAATATAATAACCGGGTTCATTGAACTTATGAGTGAATTGGCTGCTATTAACCCACAGCTAATTTTCAAGAAGAAAGAAGGAGATGAAGATACACTTTCCGTCAAGGCAATAGCTGCGGATAAATCCGTTGTGTATTTTTTGGAAGCTCCAAAGGACTACTTCGCATTTGAAAGTAACTCCCTTTCTGTAATTGACTTCAACCGTTTGGTCAGTTATTACAATGTTTTCAATAACCCAAATTCAGACCCAAAGAAAAATGAAGTTCCTGAAATGAGCATTGAATATAACAATGACCAGTGCGAAGAATCAGTTGTCCTTCATATCAAGTCTTCTTTGAGAAATGCTAATTTGAAACATAGATTGGCAAATGAAGATGTTATCACTAAGCCAACTTTCTCTAAGGTCAAATTCCCATCTGTTGATGCTATCGTCAATTTGACTGAAGACCAACAGAAGACCATAAATGCTCGTTTGAAGCTCATTGGTGCTGACCGAATGAAGTATGCGTTCTCTGGTGATACATTGACATTGACTTTGTTCACAACAAAGACTGGTGATACTTATGCTGAAGATTACAAGTTGGACGAAGCCGTAACAGAAAATTTTGAGTTGGTAACTCCAGCTACAGGTTTCTCACTTCTTCCAGTTGGTAATTTCAAGGTCAGTGTTTCCAAAGCTGGTATTATGGAATTCAAGCAGTTGCGTGATGACGCAGTTGATTTGAGCCTTTATATCGCTAAGGCAAAGAATGACTAATAAATAGTTATTAGAAGCTACTTTTATAGTAGCTTCTTTTATACATTTTTTAATTTGTTTAGAAAATATATAAGAGAAGTTATTATGGCATACGTTGTAAAATATCATCAGCAGAATAGAGTTAAAGACCTTCCTAGTGTATTCAATGACGAATCCACAGGTTTGGAGATTTTCGTTAGAACAATTATTAAAGAAAAACTTGAGAAGGGTGTTTCTAAAGAAGAAATCCTAAAAGAATTGAAGGTCTTGGAAGTCAATGAAGCAAACAAATTAAAATGCGAACAAGCTATTAAGGAAGAACTGGGCTTGGATGCAAAAGTTTCATTGGAAAATTATTTTGATTTTAACACAACAACTTGGAAATCAAATAACGAAGATGTAGGGTCATTTGAGGACTTCTTTGTATGACAGAAAAAGACACTTTCATTAAATGGATGAATGAATCAGGACTGGAAAATGTCTATGAAGAACTGGAGAAAATTTTAGAAGTCCAGTTAATGGAATTACAAACAAAGAAACCAAACAAATACAAGGAATTAGTTGAATGGGAAAAGATTGTAAACTCACAAAAGAACAATGTGAGATGCTAGACATTGAATATGAAACCGACCCGGAAGTTCAAAAAGAAATGGACTTGCTCGCCGCTCTTAATAAGAAATATGCGAATGAAATAACTGAAGAAGATACTGATCAAGTTGACATTGAAGCATTGTATAAAAAGAAACAAAAAGAAATGGATAAAATGGTCAGTATGTATCGTGACTTTGACCCAGAAGACATTATAATAACTAAAAATGAAACCGGACTTGAAGATGTCCAATTCTTTTAAGGAGAAATAATTATGGCAGTTATATTTTGTGTGATAGCAATTACTGTAGCATTAGTTTATGCTAGTCATGTACAGGTTTACGAACTTGATAGAGATACTAGAAAAGACCTGAAAGACGAAGTTTAATCAAAAACATCTTTTTGTTTTGTGGGGTTGCTTGCAACCCCATTTTTATTATATTATAATTATGAATTTAGTTTTACCAGATATTACAGACAATAGAAAATCAACTTTAATTGACTTAAATAATTCAGTTCCAAAATACTATCGGACCCATCGTTGATACTTCCGATTTGGAGAATGGTATCAGATATATTGGAATGATAGATAATGCTTATAACAGAAGCCAAGTAGACAATATGAGCATTAAGATTATCTACGAAATTGGAGACCGAAAAGTAACATTTCATTTTAAAATAGATGGATTTAATTTATACGATAACTATGATGACGAAACAAACATTTATATGGAATACTTCTATTCTTGTTGGTTGTATAGTGTAACCGATGATAGTGAGTATTTAAATTATAATTGGAGATTGCCAAATTGTAGAGATTATTTCCGACAACCTTTACAAATAAGAGATATGACATTCTTGACTGATTTGATTTTGGAAGTAAAATTCTTTGGCAATCCTAGATGTATTACAGACGAACAAATCTGTGATAATAAATTTCTAAATAAACTTCGTGACGCTTACAGAAAAGAACAAAACTTACAGGAAGATTTTAAATGACTGGACGATATGACTATGAAAGGTTTATAAACTATTTTCAGCACATTAGTACTGACTTTGTAGATGATTGGTGGTTCGGAATTAAATACCGACTAATAGATGATACTTGTGAAGGTTGTATTATTCCAAAAACGGATTTTAAGGACCAAAAGGTTTATTTGTATAAACCACAGTTACTTTATAGTGAATTAGACCCATATAAAGAAAGCATTTATTACTTTATTCCACTTAAAACATTACAACAAATGACCCCTGAACAAGTTCGCAACACAATGAAAATTTTTGCTGACGATGTTCTTGTCAAGAAATGTAAGGCAGAAAGAAAACTTAGAGATATAGAGAAGGACTTTTAATGCGTGCTGAAACCATAAAAGGTATAAAAAAATTCTTCAAAAATGCTACTGAAACATTCTGTGTAAGTTGCTTGTGCTGTGGCTTGAATAATGGTTGTATCTGTCCTTGGCTCTATGATAGAAAATGGCTAAAGTCCCAAGACATAAAACCAATTTATAATAGGTTCTTTTTAATTAAAGAAGATGGCAATTATATATTGGTTTTATTTTTACAGATAGAAATTCTAAACAATTTGACTGAAGAAGCATATAGCGAAATAGTTAAAAAATTTGAAATACAATTAAAGGAAACAAAAGAGCAATTAAAATTGAACGATATACAGAAGGACTTTTAATGAGAGTTGAACCGCTAAATGGTGTTAAAAGATTTTTCAAAGATACAACTGATGAAGGTGAATACGCAAACGGCTTAAATTGCCGAGTGGATGGAGAGTATATCGGTCCTTGTTATTATGGTAAACCTTGGCTACAAAAACACGAAATAAATCCACTGGATAATCAGTTCTATTTGATTAACGATGGTGACGGCTATGATGTTGTTCTGTTTTTACCACTGTATATTCTACATAATTTGACTGAAGAAATGTACAGTGAAATAGTTAAAAAGTTTGAATTTAATTTAAAGAAAGCAAAAGAACAATTAAAATTAGAAGATTTACAAAATGACTTTTGATGAATTTAAAACAGAATTTTTGGCAACAGTTCATTTAGATGAATATAAGAAAAAAGATTCATATATTCAAGAAATGTGGGAAACTGGTAAATTAGCGGCTATCGCAACAAGTATAAAAGGTAAATACATTCACTCTGTATTAAGTGATTTATCAGTTCAAGATGTTTCACTAGAAGAATACAGAGAATTGAAAGCATTAACTTTGAAATGTGTAAAAGAAGATAAATTAAATAAAAGACTAAAAGAACTTGAAGAGGATTTTTAATGAAAATACCTTCATTAAAAGAAACTTTAAGTTGGTTAAATTACTATTGTAGCTGTTTTGAAGTATTTACCAAAAAAGGTAAATTTAAACGCCGATATTCCGCATATTTGTCTTTAACAGAATATACAGGTAAACTACCTGGTAATGATAGAATATCTGTTATGGCTGGCACAGGATTTGATATGGAAAAACATGGTTTCAGAGCGGCCGATACAAAATTGTATGGAATTTATTATTTTAAAGACAAAAAAGAAATTGACAATTTAACTGAAACACGATATAATGAAATTATATCAGATTTACAAAAACAATATAAAGACTATTTGATAAACGAGAGAGAAAACAAACTAAAAGAAGACTTTAATGACTAAAGAAGAATTTGATCAGTTAGGTAGAGCATACGGACTTTTCACTTACAGAGATAGTAATAAACTATTTCTAAAACCACAGTATATGTGGGGAGATATACCTGTAATGACTTTTGAAGATGGTAAAGTTCATATCAGCATTAAATTAAACGAAAATGGAGATTTGTATAAATATGGGGCTGATAAAATTATTGTGAGTGAAGTCTATACTGCACGATTTTTCTTAAATGAATTGCTGAAGAAAAGAAAACAGATTTTTGAAAATAAGAAACTTGCTAAAATTGAAGAAGATTTCTAGTTTTGTAAATAAAAATTTACAAAAAATATAACTAAAACTGCGTATTTGGTATTGACAAATGGCAGTTTATTTGTTATATTTACTATGTAAAAATAAGAAAAGAGGTTTAACTATGAACAAAAAAATTACTCTCCGTCCGTGGCAAGCAAAAGCAGTCAAAACTATTGCTCAGGCATTATGTGTTCCACATTCACTTGTAGCAGTAAATGCTTGTGTCGGTAGCGGAAAGACATTTGTTCCTTTTGAAGCTATTGTTAATTTCATTAAGCAGCATAAGAACGAAAAAACATTCCATACATTTGTATGCCCGAGAATTAAGTTGTGTAAACAACAGAAAAGAGAAGCAGAAAAACTTTTTGAAGACCGCGGATTGAATGTTTCTGTTAAAATTTGGAACAGTGATTCTGATGATGTCGGACAAAGATACGTTGATAATAAGCCTTTTTGGTTAAACGATGACAGACATATTGTGTGTATCATTTGTGATGAATCGCTCTGGGGTATTTCGGTTTCAAAGAATACTGATGGTTCGCAAGAAGAAAAATTCCGCTATGAACGTTTCGTTAAAATGCTTCAAAATAATGTAAAATACAAACGAATCAACGGCATAATTGCGTATGACGAAGCCCACAATTACAAAACAAAACAAACATTTATGTTTGGCGAAAAGAAGTGCCTGGGGGTTAAGTAATGAAAAAGAATTATATGGAAACGATTGACAGCTCTTACAAGAGCTTGATAACATTTGCTCATAGCGGAAAGCGTGGAACTAATATGAGTGATACACCAATTCGCAATACAACACTAAAAAAGTTGTATAAGGAATTTTTCACACAATTAGTTAATTGGGATTTCCCACTTCACAATAATAAATTTATTAAGAATTTCTGCGGTGAGTGGGTTAAATTTAATAACAAATTCAAAACAACTTTTGAAAAGAAATTTAGAAAACTCGTTGATACAGACGAACAATGTTTTAATTGTTGGTTAAAGTTCAAGGGTAACTGTGGCGAAATTTTTGCTGAATGGTATTTTAGATATGGCGACTGTTCTATGATTGAACAAAGTACATATACTACAGTTGACCCGAATAACGAAAACTTTACTGATGCAAGTGCGGAATCTAGCGAAGATAGTTATCCGATTGGTATTCAAATTAAGAATTGGGTTAATGAAATTTCATTTGATGTGTTCAAAGCAGCCGGTGCTCAGATTACACAGACTGCTATGAAAATGAAAACAAATGACCCAAATTTTGATTTGAATGCTTTTATGAAACCGGATAGTTGCCGACAAATTGTCTTTTCCATAACTGATCGTATTTGGAACAAAGCTATGGATGTGGATGGATGGCTTAAAACTGGTTTGATTGAGTTTATTGGACCGAAACAAATTGATGAGTATTTACTTTCGTTTACAAAGGACAAATTTACCAAACAAATCACCGATAAAATCATTAAGAAGTTGTAATTGTAAATACAATTTTACATAAATTTGAGCCAAAATTATTGACAGTTTTGGTTCAATTTACTATATTTTACTTGTAAACGAAAAACAATGGAGATTAAAAATTATGACTAAATCACTCGCAGATTTCTTCCAAACTTCTATTTTTATGACTGGCACTCCTGCCGAATTTCAAAAGGTAATTACTGAAGAATCATTCCATTGTGACTGTCCGATTTATGAAGCCGTAAGAGAAGGTTATGTTACTCGCCCGACATTGAATTTGATTAAGTGCTATGAACACCAATACAATAGCGCTGTGTTGGCAGTATACAAAAACGAAATGGAAATTTACAAAAAGAGTAAGGTTAAGTGGCCGATACACATTATCGCAAACTGCTCTAGTATTGACGAAGTTGATAGTCTTTACACGAATTGCTGGAATAATTTTGCTAAGCTTGAAAATATCCATTTGATTTCTGTTCATTCCAAAAAGAGCACAGACGATAAGAAAACTCAGGTTGAAAAGGACATTGTTCCTCGTCTTGATAATGAAACTGATTTGACCAAAATCATTGAAACATACAGAAAAGAAATTGACAAGTGGATTTCCAAGAATAAAGAAAATAAAGAACCCACTTGTATGATGGACATTTTGGAACTTATTGATGCTGGCGTAATTCTTAAGGGCGAACCTGTTGTGTTGTTCCAGGTAGATATGATTTCCGAAGGCATTAATTTGTGTTCTTTCAATGCTGGTATTATCAAATCCAAAGCAGATGTAAAATCCACTCAGCAGATTGGTCGCATTATTCGTGATTACACTATCACTGATAAGAATGGCGAACATCACAAGAAGTACGATGGTAGAATAGTTAAGGGCAAGAAAACACCGAACGATGACGGCCACGCAAACATTTATTCTATCATTGAAAACGAAAATGATATTTGTAACTTGCTTGAACGTCTTGAACAATTTGAACTTACTGACGATGCTTTTGATTGGGGTAGAAAGGTTGATATTTCCAATGGTGGTTCTGCTGAACCAGATCCTGACAAGAATCCTACTATTTCGGATTTCTTCTGGGATGACATTATCAATGTTGAAATTCAGGAATATCGTGCCTTGTTCGTATCTAATAAGAATAACAAAGATGCACGTCACATTCCGACTGAAGAATTGGCAAATCTTTCTGCTGACGATATGGCAATTTTGGCTGAAGCACTCAACTGTAATGTTGGTAAAATCAAGTCCAATGTTGAAAAGCTGAAGAATACTCACAAAGACATTGAAAAGGAAAATAAGAAGAAGAATAAGGACGAAAAGAAAATTAACGAAAAGAAGGCGGAAGCGAAAAAGAGCAAGATTTCTGTTCAGTTCTTGATTAACAATTTGCGTAGAACTATTATTCATAACCAGTTGAAGGAAAACCAGCCACATGGTTGGGATGAATGGACTAAGTTCAATGAAGATTTCATTTTCCGTTATTTGGCAAATGGCAACGAAAAGTACGCAACTGCTATCACTAATGTTTTGAATGCTCTGAAGAATTACCTTCATTTGGAAGTAAATCCGAATAAGTAAACAAAATTTTACATATTTTTACATTAAATAGGTTGACAAAACTGCGTTAAAATTCTATATTATTAATGTAAAAATTGGAGATACTAACTATGAAAGAAATGCTCAACCTTAAGAACCCGAAGATTTATGCTGAAATGTTTCTCAGCCGTATGCCGAAAAATTCCAAGCGAATTTTAATGTATGGTATCAGCGACAAAAGAACGATTGAAATTATCTTGGATTCTTTCCCGGAAGCAGAATTTGTGGTAGCTGACCATGAAGCAAACAATAATTTGTTAAAACATTTCTATGAAGAAGGTAAACAATTTACATATATAAATACATCAGACGATGAAAAAGATTTAACTCTTTTTTATAAAGAAGGAGAAATTGGAAGTATGCATTTTGATGTTGCTATTACAAATCCGCCTTATGATAAAGGTTTACATTTGCGTATTTTAAATGAAATCAAGAATAATACAGATGAAATTTATAATATATCACCAATTCAAAAATATCAGGAATACTTTATCCATAATGGATTTAATAATGACGAATTAAAAAAATTAAATAAAACACATAAAATTGATTTTTTGACATATTTTGATTGTGATTATTCTTGCAATTTCTTTGGTCTTTCTTCTTTGGGTAGTGATACTGGTATATGGAAGATTACTAAAAGAAACAAATTTAATGCAGAAAATAATAAAAAGGAAATTGAAAAAAATTTGACTAAAATTGTTCCACACTATAATTTGGTTAAAAAGATTATTACTAAATTTAATGAAAGCAATTTAGAAACTCTTAATGAGTATTTAACTGAATCTCCTGAAAAGTATTCTATTAAATTTGTATATGGACTTACCCTTAAAAATAATGGAGGGCATGGATTTTCCGCATTTTCTTGTACTTCTAGAAATCAAGATACTGCTTTTGAAAACAGTGGTGAATCTTCTCATATTCGTTATGTTAATGCTTCAACACAGAAACACAGAATAAATATCTGGAAAAGTTATACAACCAAATTTATGCGTTTTTATCAAAAATGTGTAATGTTAGGAAATGCTGACTATTCAAAAATTCCATATATGATTGATTATGAGAATGCTTGGACTGAAAAAGATTTTTGTGATTATTTTGACATTACTGGCTATATTTCTGATACAGAAGCCGTTAATGGTAGTGAATGGGAAATTATCCTTAATACAATGAAAGAGCACAATTAATATGACTATTTACGATTATGATAATGATTTTGCACATTATGAATTGGATGAAAGTTCAAAAAAAGATTTAGGTCAATTTTGGACGCCGTTCCATATCATTGAGCAAATGATGGATAAGGCCGGCACCATAGAAGATAAAAATTCTGTTTGGTATGACGAAACTAAAACCAATTTGGATCCGACTATGGGTGCCGGCAACATTGTAATTGCTATGCTTTATCGCAGAATCGTGCAGTGTGGGCAAGATCCGGTGGTGGCTCTATCCAATGTATATGGAGTAGAACTGGACAGTAAGACACTAAAGTATGCCAGAGAACGTATCTATAAGTTTATGATGGCAGTTGAAAAGAAATCAGGAGCCAAGTGGAGCGAAGATAACTGGAAGAAAATACACGATATAATCTATTGTAAAAATCCGTTTACAAATAGTAAATATCCGAACTTTGTTTGCTCTGATATCTTCGCTTGGAACATTGAAAAATGGAAACCTGAAAGCGAATGTAACGGCGAATTTGACGAATTCTTTTCGTAAACAAAAATTTACATCAAAAAACTAAGCACCCCATTGACAACTGGGGTGTTTTTTTCTATATTAATAATATAAACAACAAGAGGTACAACTATGAAAAGAGATGCTAGAGTTTTTGTTCGTTGCGGCGATACTCCTTGGATTTCCACCTATTGCCCTAACTGTGGCAAAAGAATAAGTGCTGATGACCATTTCTGTAAGGAATGTGGTCAGGAACTTTCATTTGAAAATTTCCATAAAGTTCTTGAATTGAATAGACAAGACAAAATTAAATTAACACGAAATTGGACTGAATACTATGTAAATGAAGAAGATAACCAGTCTGTATTTCTCTCACGATTGGAACAGTTGGAAAAGGAATTTCTCATTGACACAAAGGAAAATCCTATTGTAAAAATTTTGCGTAACGAATACGTCAAAACTGCATTTGAAAAGAAGGAGAACTAAAATGAAGAAAATCTTTTTGATTGTTATGTTGTTCGCACTTTCTGTTTTCGCAGACGAAATGTGTGTGGTTACATTCAAGATTAAGCAGTCCACATTCACGCTGAGCATTAGTGAACATATAAAGAACGAAGCCAATAAGCAGTTCTTACAAATTCCTGTGGATTGTGATTTCTACAATACTTTGAGCATTGGTCAGGAACTTCACAACGAATTTAAGGTTGGTTCATTCATTTTCAATGGTGATTTTTCTCGCTTGAAGATTACTGTTGAAAATAAACAGAAGGTAAAGAAGTAATTTCGGTATGAACAGAAAAGAAATTCTCCAGTGTAGAGATTATCTTAAAAGTCTCGGATTGACACGTTGGAATGGGCGAGATTGGAAGTTTAATGATAAACTAATCAACCCAAGGTATAAGATTGTCTATGAATACGCTGGAGTATGGGTTATTTACACCCGAACTGAAATAAGAAAATGGGAAGGTAAGTACGAATTGGTTACAAATTCTTGGATTGACTCTTCAGGAGATGTGGAAGATTTTAAGGAAAAAGTAAACAACGCAGTTGAAAATTACAAGAAAGCAGTACAGAAAATTAAAGAAATGAAAGCTCAAGAGGATTTTTAAATGCGAAAAGAAGAATTTAAAGAAGTTCTAGCTGAATTTGGTGTTCCATTTAGTTTGTATGGTGATATGACTTATCACGGGTTACATCTTGGTTATTATACTGAAGTGCTTAAAAATAACACTATTAACATTTTCGGACATTTTACTATTGATGGTAAAGGTTATTTAGCCACAGAAAAAGCAGAATTTCGTAAGTATTTGAGTAAAGCAGTTTTGTTGGTGAAAGACTGGGAAGTTGAAGATAAATTAGCCACAATGAAGAAGGATTTCTAATGAACAAAGATACAAAAGTATTAGACAGATTATTTGAACAACATAATATACCATTGAGTATTGATGATTGTTCTTCTCAAAGAGATTACGAATGGTGCTATTATACTAATAACGATTTTTCTATTACTGTAGATGCCACCTATAATTATAATTCACCAAATGAATATGAAGCCACAGTATATCTTAATAATAATGATAATGATGGCATAACAAAGACATTTAAAGAAGGCAAAGAAATGGAGCTGATTAAATTTATCACTACTGATAAATTGGAATTGGCAGAAAATCGGAAATTGGAACAAATTAAAGAGGATTTTGATGACTAAAAAAGATTACATTGCACTGGTTAAAGAATTTAATTTGACTTATGATGCTGATACTACTTCGGCATATTTTAACGAATACCCGATTTGTGGTTATAGAACAGACCGCTCCAGTTTCGGAACTAATGATTGGAGTGCGAAAAGTTTAATTATTTTTGAAAATTATACCGATAATCTTAACGAACACGGGCACTATTCTGGTGTATATCAGGACAAATTTGCTACTAAAGTAGAAGAAGCTCGTCAGTTGATTTCTAACCAAATTGTTTCTATTAAAAACAAGTACATAAATGCACGATTGGAAAAAATGGAAAAGGATTTTTGATGCGAAAGAAAGAAATTTTTGACATTTGCGACCAACTGGGAATTACTTATCAAGCTCAACCAGGTTTCACAAACGAATCCTTATTCTATAAGGATTTTTATGTTGGTAGTATTGACAAGTTCGGAAACAAGTATTCTATCTATATGAGCCACGTACCTAAAGAGATTGACGAAAGTGGTTTGTTAGAAACTAAAGATAAAATTATTGCTGCATTGAATTTCAAAATCAAGTCAGTAAAAGAATATGAAACTTTGAAGCGACAAGTGGAAATGGAGAAAGATTTTGATTAAGCAACTAGAACAAATTAAACAAATTGCGACTGAACTCGGGGTCATTTTTGAAGATGATGCTAAGGGTTGTCAGTGTGCAGTAAAAATTCCGTCTGCATATTATGTGACCAGTGGTGATTATATTGAAGACCCAAGCACAATTTATATTTTTCGTTATGACGAAAAACGAATTACAGATTGTATGTGCTTCAATAAACTAATTTTTGATACTGATAATGATGGAAAACTTATTTGGGTCGGAAAAGATAATTATGACCAGTCAATAAAAATACCTGATTATAAAGCAATTAAACAAACATTAACTAAGTGCCGTAAAGATTTGAAAGAAAAAGAAGAAGAACTTAAAATCAAAAACTTAGAAAAGGATTTCAAATGATACTCGTTTTAACCTTAGCATTTTGTGGTTTTGTAATTATTATAGCAGCCATTCTTGCCCTAAAAGGAATGATGAAGGTTAATGATTATAAAGTTAAGCCTTATGACAATACAATTTATCCAGATCAAGCAGTTGAAATTGCTAAAAAATTAGCTGCATACAAAACAAATTTCACACGTTTTACTGATCCTGAACAAATTGCTACAAATGAAATTGAATTTATAGATACGAAAAATGTTGTGATTTTGAAAGTTTCTAAGGTATCGTGTTATAGTGATATAACTGGAATTAAGAACCATCAGGGCTATCTGTATTCCATAGTAAAAGATTATGTTGTACTTAAAAATTATACTTCGCTTGACGAATGTATTAGAGATTACCAGCAAAATTATTGTTTGTTTGTAAAGAAAATCAAAATTGCAGACAGACTTAAAAGTTTACAAGAGGATTTCTAATGAACAAAAGATATGAACAAATGGTAAAGTTCAATATGACAATGGTTCGCTATTACGCAGATAAGTGTGGAACTATTGGTCTGTTTGATAAGTATGATGGTAATTTTAAACCATTAGATTTAAGTAAGTCTGATTTAAACTTATGGAAAGAAATTGCTGCGTTTAGTGGTAATAATGAGTATGAAACTTTTCGTATTGTACCAGAACAATATGCGAATGAAAACTTTTATTATTCAGCAAATAAACATGTAAAATATAAAACTCCAATTTTGATTTTCAAACGAATTAACAATGATAACTGCGATTGGTTAATGTTAATGCAGATTACCAAACCAGCTTTACTTTGCCAATATATAGATGGTGTAAAATATGCTTATGGATTGTCTGCTCATGGAACTCCATTTAAACTTGGTGTAATGAACACTAGAGATGATTTTGATTGTTTCAAACGCAGATATACAGAAATGGAAAAACAAGCAGAAAACAATGATAAAGAACTTGAACGATACAAGTTACTCAAAAAGAAATATGAAGAAAAAATTAGACTGAGAAGACTTGAAGATGACTTTTGAACAATACCACAATTTGATTGACAAATACGGAATTGAAGTAGACGCAGATTTGTATCTGTGTTATAGAAATTATTTGCTGGGTAGAATTGAAACTGACACAACTTATGAAGACCCAAATCGTAATGTTACTTTTATTACTTATGATAACAATGGAAAACCAATGCGTATATTAAATCCTATCGCAATAGATAATTTGTTAAAACACAGAACATTGGAAATTAAGAAGCAAAATGTAAAAGATAAAATAAATAAACTGAATGAGGACTTTGTATGAATGGTGTTGAATTTGAAAAATTTTATAAAAAATACAATTTGAAAATTGATCTGTTTGATTATGATTATAACAATGGTGACACCAATTTGCTTTATAAGTCTGTTCCAGTTTGTAAGTATTTCAAAAATTCTATGACTGGCGAACGATACATCAGATTTCCAGGTAAAGTGTGGCCTGTAGATGATTTTGATAAAGCATGTGATTGGTTTGAAAAGCATTGTATTATTAAAACAAAAGAGATTGATGCTTTTCATAAATTAAAAGAAATGAAAAAGGATTTTGAATGACACAAGCAGAACTTGTAACATTATGTAAATCACTTGGTTTCAATGGTGAACCAGGCAGATGTGTAAAAGGTTCTTATTATGCGAATTTGAACCCTGAAAAATATACAGGTCCGACACTGATTTATCAACCAGTTGATGACCCAAATGTTTATATTTGTCCTAGAGTTCATATTATGAAAAAACCACACTTTTTTGCTGGTGTTCATAAAATATATGCTTATGAAGGAGTTAATAGGCCACATTCGTCAGAAACATATTCAATGAAAGAAAGATACCCAAAATATAGTTTGAATGATGACGAACAAATTAAAAAGGCTCTGGTTGATTTACAGAAACAATGGAAAGACGAACTGAATAAAATCAGAGAAGAAGAAATAAAAGGAGACTTTAATGACACTTAAAGAACTTGAAGAATTCTGTAATGGATTGGGTTTTGATGGCAAAATCGGTCAATGCTGTGGTATTGAAAATGCTCTGTACTGTGATTTGGGAAATGACTATGACGGACCAACTGTAATCTATGCTCCGCCTGGTAATGAATATGTTTATATCGCAGAAGATTTGATAATGAAATTGAGTAAAGATAAGCATTACAAGTATGAATATGTAACTAATGACGGCGATTGTGGATATGAAGATGATATGACAATTATCTATCATCAATACAAATTAAAAGATACTGAAGCAGTTCAAAAAGCAATTTATGCTTTGAAACAAGAATGGAAAGAATGTTTAACCAAAATACGAATAAGGAAAGCAAAAAGTGACTTCCGCTGAATTTAAAAAGATTTTAAAGAAATATAATTTAGCAAACAAAGATGCCTCGGATAAGGAAATTGAGTATGTTTATAGAACATGGTCAGTTAAAACTTTTTGCACAGATATAAATTCTAAACATTTGACCTTCACTAGAGATAATGATTTACATTTGTATTCTATGACACAAGACGAATTTATAAACCTGTTGAACATGAATATGGAACTGCTTAAGTATTATAAATGTGAACAAAAAATTATAAAGATGAATGAAGATTTTATATGAGTGTAGTTCAAAGATACATTGACCCGAACATATTAGCTTATCTAAAAGCGAACTGCCGCTTTGTGTCAGCATTCGGCGAAACTTATTATTGGAAAAGATTTAACCATTTTAATCTATTTTTGAATCTGTTTGAAAAATTGGATATAGTCAGTCATGAAAGGGGTCTGGACGGAAAACCACTTAACATAGGCGCAGATGAATTACTTTGTAAATATAAGTTTTGGTATCAACTTAATTATGACGAATTCCTTAAAATGATTAGCGAAGTAGAACTTTTTGATAAAGAACTAAGTTTAGTTGAAAAATATAAATCCATTGAGCAGGATTTTTAGTATTGTTTTTTGACAGGATTTTTCTAAATTAAAAATATGTATTGTAACTTTCCACGAAAAACTTTTGCCAATTATTACCATAATTTCATTGAACATGGTAATCACTATGCTATTTTCTTTAAGGACACAGACACTTATGCTATTTCTATGAAATCAGAACGAATTTATAATTATTGTGGATATCCTGTTTTAAGAGTTATTGACTTGAATGAATTGGATAAACAAGACCCTGATTTTGTGTGGAAAGTTTTTGAACAAACTTTGAAAGAACTTGATGTTTCGGAGGATTTCTAAATGCTAATTGGACTTATTAAATACAAATTAGCCAAACGCAAAGTCATTAAAAATATGGAATTCTATGTAGATGTTGAAGATACTTATCTGACAAACATTTTTAATCACTACTTAGATTATTTTGAATTCATTAAAGATATGGTTATGAAGCGTTATGAGTTAATGGTCGGTTATGGAAAAGAAGATTACTTTATTGACGATAGCAGATGGTATATTGAAGAACTGAATAAAACCAAAAGAGAAATTGAAGAGGTTTTCAAAAACGAACGATTTAATGTACAGCTCGTAAAGGCTATGAATAATAAAGGTCTTTTTACAGATTACAGAAAAGGACAGGCTGAAAACATTATTGACAATTTTTACAAAGCTAAAGAGATATACGAAACTCGTTACCAAACATTCTCTCCTGAATTGCTGGTAAAAGAATACAAGATTAAACAGAAACTAAAAAGATTACAAGGAGACTTCTAATGTACGAAGAATACGAATTTACAGAACAGTTTATGCATAATTTGATGCATGACATTGAGAGATATGTTGAAGCAAATCGTAATCACATTAAAGGCCTTGAAGGTAAAGTTGATTTTTTGGAAGACCGAATAATTACTTTGGAAAAGCAACACGAACAACAACAACTGTTGGTTGAAATACTTAGAAAAGAAAATGAAGCTCTCAAAGCCTATATTAAATCTGGTGAAAAGATTATCAAACTTGAAAAGGATTTTACTGATGACAAGGTTGGAAGCGTTTGAGAAACTAGCCAAAAATAATGGACTGATGGTGACTGTAGATTTTAATCTTCACAGAGCTTGGTTCAATAATAAAGATTACATAATGAGCATAAACACAAGAAAAGAATTCCAAACTTTAGAAGTTGCATCTAAAGTATTGGGTAGAAAGTTTATGTTGTTCAAACAGTATGTGTACATTGGGCCGAAACTCTATAAGCAATTAGACAAACAAATTAAACAACTAATTGGCGATTTTAAAGCAGCCCTGGTGGAAGAAAAACTGGAGAATATGGGAAATGACTTTAAATGATTTTATGGAAGTCTGTGAGAAAAACAATTTACAAGCAGAAGAATACAGTAAAAATTGGTATATTGCAAACATAAAATCAAAGTTTATAAATGCAACTTGGATAATTTGTTATTGTACTACCGACGAAAAAACTGTACTACCGAAAGACATTTGTACTGATGGTAAAACAATTACTTATGCCGGAAATGTTTTATACAATGAAACTGATTTCAAATGTAAGCTTGAAATTGTTAGAGAATTAGTTAAACTCTGTAAACAAAGAGAAGTTGAAAATAAACTGGAGAATTTGAAAAATGACTTTTGATTGCGATGATATGGTTAGAATTTGTGATAAAATCACAGACAAGTGTGGTGTACCTTGGGTTGAACAGGTTCTTCGCTTAACAGATGATAATTATATGCCGCTGATTAACTGGGGTAAGTCACCTTGTAGAGGTCGTGGTCTTTCGTATGGTTTCTATAACAATGCTTCACCTAATAATCAAGCCGAGTGGATTCATAATAAAACTTACAATGTTGTTATGAACTTTGCTTTTAATACTCTGGTTGATTTAGACATTGACAAAGACGGAATTTACTACTACGAAAATCTTGAAGTTGACATAAACAACGAATGGAAAAATAATAAAGATTATTGGGATGGAACTGCTTGTATTGTTGGTGAATACACTTTCAAGCCATTTTCGTTTTTCAAAACAGAAGACCAACTGGTTGCGTTCGCAGCCGCAAAGTACAATTATTTGAATAATAAATATATGGCTCTGCTTAATGAATTGAATGATAAGACAGCTAAAACCTGGAAGAACTTAATCATCAAAAAGAAGCAGAAAAAAGCGAAAGCCAAAATAAGAAATTTACAGGAAGATTTTGAATGATTACAAGAGAAGAAATTATAGAAGTTTGTAATAATTTGGGTTTGATAGAATACACCTCTCCTGATTTAGAAGATTATAGACCTTGGAGATTTCCAAATAGCATTTTTAAAACTCAAACTTCCGCTACGATTGTAGTTTTAGCAAAAGATCCTGACGATAAAGTAACTGGACATAGACTGTATTTTTACGATAGATTAAACAGTAAAGGAGATGGATTTACTATGAATTGTGAGGATAATGTTTGTGCTTATTGTACAAAAGATGGTAAAAATTATGCTGAAATATACAATAAGAAAACATTTGAAACTGCCATTAAAAATATAATCAAGAAAATAAAAACTGCTGAAGTGAATCTGAAACTAAAAAATATAAAGAAAGATTTTAAATAATAAATAGAATACAATTATGATTGAAACAGTTTGTTGGCTATTCGGCATTATTGGTGCCGGAGCATTTGCTATAAACCTTTTTCCGCAGCTTATTAAATGTTATAAAGAAAAATCTGCTAAACAAATTTCCGTAGGATTTATTATCCTGGCTTTTGTTGGAAATTTGTGTTCGGCAGTTTTTGTGTTTTATACAAATTATAAAACTGGTTTATGGCAAATCCCTATCTATTTCAATTATGGAATTGCTACTTTATTAACAATTATTTTGACGATTATGAAGGTTAAGTATGACAAAGATAAATAGATTTCTTAACATTTTAATTCCACGGAATCTTCTTGCCGACATGTCTTGGCACAGTTTATAACTATTCCCAATATGCTAAAAACATAATGGAATGGTTTGATATAAGTAAATTTTCAACTGACATTGGTTTTACTTTAATCATTTTCTTCCTGGGTATGGGTGCTGCCACTTTTGGTAGAATGGTAGAACTTAACCCTAAACGAATGGCTTGTATCAGTACCATATTGTTCTTTATTGGTATGATACTTGTTTTCTGTTCGCTCCAATTCCACTTGTTACCACTGTATTATGTTGGTTGTTCCTTTATGGGTTGTGGTACAGGTATTGGTTATGTTTCACCGATTAAGCAACTGCTCAGTAATTTCGCAGATCATAAGGGGTTAGCATCTGGTCTGGCTATTACTGGTTTTGGATTGGGTAAGTTCGTTGCCGCTCCAGCCATTGAGTATTTGCTTACGGCTGTATCTCTACCTACCATGTTCCTTGTCCTTGCTGGGGCATTCCTGCTCATTATGACTGTATGTTCGTGGTTGTTTAGACCAAATCCAGCGTTCATTTCTACTGTCTATACTGCTATCCCTATTAAGACCCTAGTTAAGTACACATTCCTAACAAAGCAATATATTTCTGTATGGTTAATGTTCTGTATTAACATATCCTGTGGTTTGGCAATTATTTCACAGGAGAAAGGATTGCTTACAGGACTTGGTTTTAAAGAAATCGCAACAATTATGAGTTTGACTGCCGTATTCAACATTCTCGGTAGATTTGGTATGAGTACTGCGTCAGACCATATCGGAAGAAAAGCTGCATATCATTGGGTTTGTAGTTTAGGTATTCTCGCATCATTTATGATTTTCACAGGTTATTCCTGGTTAGCATTACTTGGTATTCTTTTGGTTGAATTTGCTTATGGCGGAAACTTCAGTTGTTTACCAAGTTTGTTAGCAAAACGATTTGGCGATACTTGTGTATCAACGGTACACGCAATGACTTTGAGTGGCTGGGGTATAGCAGGTATTATTGGTCCAGTACTCGCAAATACTTTCACTGGTTCTAATTTGTATTTAGTTATGGGTGGATTGTATTTGTTCGGTTTCTTAATGATGACTATTTTTGTCAAGAAGGACTCGCAGTGATAAGTTTGGTTTAAAACCATTTCATTCTATGTGGGTATTGACAAACTCAATACCCATTTTTATATTATAACTAAGGAGATTAAACTATGAATAATTACCTTATCATAACTACTAAAGATTCAACTGGAACATTCATTGACTACATTAAATTGAAGTATGTAGAAAGTTTCTCAATTTCAGGTGATGGAGAACGAATGATTGTTAATATGAGAAGTGGCAGACAACATTATATCAGTAAGAAATTCTCTACTTGCGAACAAAATAAACAGACAGTTTCTTGGGAAGAACTTCCTCGTATCATTTGTAATGGGTAAATTATGCTTATAAACCAGCAAATCACAGACGATTTAAAAAATCATATTTGGGGACTTGATTGGCAAGATTTTTGCGATGACAAGACCAAATATAATTTAGACACAAATTATCGTGAACAAGTTAAAAATGATTGGTTCACTAAACTAGAAGCAGAAATTGACAATTATAAAGACAAAGTAATTAGTCAATTTACTGCCAATGGATTTATAGTAGATTACAATGACCAGTGTTATTCTAGTCTAAGGGCTAACATTTGCCGATTGACATATAAACTCAAATACTCAAAGAACGAAAAAACAAATCCTTTTGAGGCGGACATTAAGATTGTTGTTAATCTTGAAGATGAAGGTGTTTCTTATAACTGGTACATTGACAACCCAGTCCGAATTTATTACAAAAAATACTTGAATTGGGGTAACAGAAATGCCTGTAATCACATGCTTTTCACAAGACGAGGATTTGCCCGTAGATATGGTTACAGTAGTTATCGCTGGGTAGGCACGATTGATGAATGGGCAGAAGGCACAAAGGCCAAAGACATTTGTAAGAAACTGAAGAAAACTATTACCGATATGGAATGCGAACACGAAAAATTACAGAAAGGTGTTCAGCAGAAAAAGAAAGAACTCCATATTCAGGAAGATGATGTTTTCGGAATGTTGACCGATTTGAATGCAGAATTTAAAAATGCGAATGTTAAGTTCTTATTCAATGGCGAATGTAATTTTGATTATGTTGATTCTCCAATACGCTTCAATATAGTTTGTTCCAACAATCCAAATCAAGATGACGAAAACTTGTATGTAAAAGAAGGTATAGACATCGCCTTTGAAGATGGGCCTTGGCCTGATGGAACAGCAGAAGAACGTGCTCAGTGGCAAAAGACTCTTGAAAGTCATAAAATGAGATTGTTCTCAGATAACATAAATCCACAAACAGGTTATTACAGAAACCATATTACTATTTCATTAGTTTACAGACCAGATGTTCCTACTCACTGGCACTGTGAAATTTCACATCCAATTTCTAACAAAATAATTAAAAATATGCTTGGTTGTGAAACCTATTATGATTGTGGAACATTGGATGAAATAAAAGAACAATTAACTACTATATTCAGACGAGATAATAGTCTGTATAATACTATTGAGGAATGGAAAAATGGCCTTAATTGAAGTACCACAAGAAAAGTTAGATGATATTAAAAAAGACCGAAAGTACAGTTATATAACTCCACAACAGGTTAGAAATCGTATTCAGGTCTGGGCAAGTAAACTTGGATGTAATCGCTGTCCAAAGGATATGCACGAAATTGCTCAAAACTATCTTTTCTGTGTAACTTTAGATGGGGCTGAATATGAATCCTTTGTTGGAACTAATGGTAATGTTCCACAAACAACATCTTACTGGAATTTTAACATTAATGTAATCAGACGAGAAGATATGCGTGAAGAAAGACGAAAAGATTATATAATCTATGACAGACATTATCACGCACATCTGTTCTTTGAAATTCCAGTAATTGATTCTTTCTCAGACGAGAAAATAGAAAAATGGGAAGATTTCTGTTTGAGATTTCTAGCCAAACAAGTTTTCATTAACAAAAAGAAAGCTAAAAATTGGCTGAAAATGAAAAAATTAAATTCCGATTTTGAAGATTAAAAAAGGACGATTTTAAATCGTCCTTTTCTTTATTCACCCAAAGCCATCGCTTTTTCTGCTGGGTATTGGTAATCAGGTGCTTTCTTCAACCAAGATAACAGTTGACGAAGAACAGTGATTAACTGATATGCGTTCCATTTGACTGTCCCTATATCTTCAGTGAAAATACGAGCTGGGTCATAACCGTCCACACCATAAGTATATAATTGTTCCATTGGAGTTAAGTGGTAAAAGTGGAACTTGTTATTTGTCAAATCAGATATAGTTCTCTCAATTTCTTTCTTCGCATTTACTTTATCGTGGCAAAGTTCTCGCTTGATAATCTGTAAAATAGGACACCAAGTTGTTTTGTTCTTGTCATTTTCAAAATGAGCATAAGTATCCATCATTTCGTCAATTTCAATAAATCGGTTCATATTCAAAACGAGCCATAATCTTAACAACTGCGGAATGAGTCTCAAGTTCTCGCCTCTCCCAAATTCATCAAGTTGTTCAGGTGTGAACTTTGTTTTAAAGTGCGACATTCTTTTATTATACAGTTCTAATCGTTCTGCGTAGGTTTTCTTTTGTTTCATATTTTTTCTCCATTAAAATAACAGCTAGATTTTGTCTAACTGGCGTGAATTATTGAAGTTCTAGTTGAAACAAAAGTGTAAATCAACTATTGCGAACTAGAACATTTTTTGCTATATTAAATATGTATAAACTTAGAGATTTAAATACTATGGGCTACAAAGAAATTATACAGTATCTTGACGATTTTCCATTCCTTCACAAGCAAGAATATAGTGAAGGTGCAGTTGCGTATGAAATCGTAACTAAAACTATGTATCCTGAAGACGATGATTTACCGACAGAAAACACAGCTAGAGCAATTACCATTGACCGATATGGACTTACTTGTCGCAGACTTATGGTTATGAATGGTCTGATTTATGCGAGAGAAGAACTTGAAGTAACTAATCTTACTGAACTGAAGAATTATTTGTTTGAAGTTGAAGAAGAAATTAAACGATATAGTAAACTGTATAAACAGGCTATGGTTGATTATAAACTAAAGAAAATGAAGGAAGACTTTTAATGATTTATATTGACTTTTTCATAAAAGAAACACAAGAAAGACATTTTTATAAGTTTGAAGGCGACAGTTTTGAAATTACAGAACTTCATATCGGCAGAAACAATTATGAATGGACTGGTAGTGAACGAAACGAAACTCACACAATTCCAATTAGATTTACAATGAAAACTAATCTTGGAGAAGTCCATAGTTTTGAGATTGACTGTGGTTATACAGAAGGAAAAGATTTTAGACAACTAAAATACAGAAATTACAAAATGACCAGTTTTTGTATAATGGACGAAAAAGATGGTTTGTATGTTGTATCTGACGAATATGATGAAGTAAATCACGAATGGAAAACAGACTATGAGTTTCACGATAAAATTGCAGGATACTTTAAGGATAAAATCCAAAACGATACAGATTTAATCAAAAAACGATATAATGAAATAAAGAAATTGGATAAAATGAATTCAGATTTTGCAGATTAGAAAAAATAAAAAATTTAATACAAATTAAGAATGATTGCTATATTTGATACTGACATTAGTGAAAAGTCCCGTTCCTCGGAGCGAACAGCAACCCAATGTGAGTATCGGTAGAGGGCAGGCCAATGGTGTATGAATTAGTATATGCCCACAGTTGGATAGGTACAAGGTGTTTGAAGACACCGAACTATCATTGTAAATCTAATAGCGAAGTAAGAATTAACAACTCTTACACACAGCCGCCTTGGTGTTAATGGATATAGTCGGAGTACAGGAAGACCGCCCCGTAAGCCATTATGTAACATCCCTTAGCAGTGATGAATATACAGTCAAAACAAAAAATGTATTTTCATTGAAAGTTCTGTTTAAGTCCTTTAGGCTTAGACAGTTCCGAAAACCATATCAAACAAAAAATCATTTGAATGTTTTACATTCAAATGCTCCTTCGGAGCATTAGTATGAGTAGAAAAACAATTACATTAAAAGACATTTGTATTGAGAATGAATACTTTCACGAAGTAGAATTACTCATAGAAGATGCAAGGAAAAATCCTGTACCAATAGGAACAGGTCATAGTCATCATATAGTTCCTAGATGTTGGTTTAAATTACATAAAATGACTGTAGATAGTAGAAAGTCTAATTTAGTTTATTTGTCTATTGAAAATCATTATAAAATACACGATTTGATGAGTAAGTGTGTAAAAGAAACTGATATGATTTTTAGAATGAAAAATGCAGCAGCATATTTGAAAAATTGTAAACCAAATCCAGTATTAAGAAAAGAAATAAAAGAAAAAGTTAAAAACAAATTAAGACCTTGTAAAGGTAAATGGGCTAACTATTTAAATAATCATATTGAAGAACTTAAACAAAGAAATTTAGATGACCAAATTAAATACTTGAATACTTTAAATTCACAAATAAAATATCAAGTTTTCAAACGAATTATTACAAATAAATTTGTTCGTAAAGAAACCTTTGATAAAATCAGGGCATTAAAGAGAAACAAATTAGATGATAAACTTATCTTAGGGTGGTTATAATGGATCCTAGAGTTAAATTTCTTGAAGGTAAATTAAAATACTTACAAGGACAACTTACAGCTAATCTATTCAATAGACAGACACAAACATTAGTTTATCATAATTTAAATGATGAAATAAATCATATTACTGATAGAATAAGACATTATCTAGTTCATTTACATACAAAGTGTGAATCAATGGATGATTTTATTAAATACTGTAAAGAAGTTGATAATGAATTTGAAGATGCATGTCAAGAACATTTATTTTGTACTGAATTTGACATTCCATATACAGGTAAATTAGACAAGAGTGTTTTAATACATTTTAAGACTGGTATGGCAACTAGAATTAGAGAAGTAAATTCACTACATATTGAAAAGAAAAGACTGTATATAAATGGTCAAAAAGTAGCACAGGACATTCGTAGATTTATCTTTGTAGATAAAGCATTTGAATTGGATAAAAATGATGAAACCGAATTTAATGAACTGATTGAGCATTTCAAGTCACTTAAAGAAAGACTTAAGTTACAGAACATTGGAGAAGATTTCAAATGACATTCAGTGAATATGATGTAGTAAAAGCACAATATACAGTAACAGAACAATTTGAAGAATTAAGATTATATTTGTGTGCTGATAGAGGATGTACTGACCACGTATGGCAAGCGCCATTGAGTACAAAAACCGAAACACAAGCAAATAAAAATTTTTATCTTTTGGCCTTACCAAAGGGTGAAAATTTCACAGAAGAAAAGTACGAAATAATTAAGACAATGTTTGAGAAATATGTAAAACTTGAAAAAGAAAAAGAAAGACTTGAGAAATTAAAGAAGGACTTTGTATGACTTTACTATTTGAAAATGATGAACTTGATAAGTTGATACTAAAGTATCATTTGATGGTTTATAGTGGAATAGGAAATGATTATTACCTTTGTTTTGATGGAGATGTACCTTCTAGTTATATAGGGATATATAGCAGATATTATAAAAGAGCTTGTTTGTTTGACAGTATACATTTAAAACACGATAAAATAATAGGTGATAAAAATAAAAGACATATTTATATAGAAGTTGAACCATTTGAAAAACATTTAAATGAACTTATAATACAGCGTAAGAAAATACTTGCGGAACAAAGAGAACGCAAAATGAAAAAGGATTTCAAATGAACCAATATGAAATTATTGTATATAAAGTCAACTTCATAAAACAAATGGCTGAAAAATACGATTTAGTTTATGAAGAACACAGACAAGGAAATGGTGAAAAAGATTTTGGTTTGTATTTGGATAAAGAAAATAAGTATAAAATTTTAAACTATGATACTTTCTTTTTCAATTCGTATTCAGTTCTACAATCTTTAACCATAGATTTTATGGTTTTGGGAAATCCAAGAATAAAATATGGTGAGTTTCATAATATAAGAAGTAATGATTTGACCGAACAGTACATTAAGACATTGAAATATACTTACGATGAATTTATACGAATTACTGATTTTATTACAAAAGAACAGAAAGCAGATAAAAAATTAAAGGACATTAAAAATGACTTTTGATGAAGTAGATAAAATAATTTGTTCGTATGGATTTTATAGTTATTATTATGGCTCGGACAAACATGACTCAGCTAAGTATTATATGTACCCTGGAATAGATAGATTAGCAATTTATACTGAAAATTTATGTGAACAAAATTTAAATAGTTTAGATAAAAAACATTTCAATGAAAAAGATTTGAACCGAGTAGATTTAGTTACATTTTCACCGATTGTATTATGGAGTACTGGTGAGATTGGTGTAAATTATGCTATTGAATCCTTAAGATTGTGGAGGAAAAATATACACAATACATCTTTTAAATTGACTGAAGAACGATTAAATAAAGAACTAAAAAATTTTAAATTCAGTCTTGAATCATTGTTACAAGAACAAAAAATTGCTAAAATGAATAAGAAACTAGAAAAGTTGGAGAATGATTTTTAAATGACTGAAGACGAATTAAAACAAACATTTGCGAATTTTAAGTCCACTGATGACAAGTGGACTTTTTTAATAAATTTGGCTAAAAATCATAAATGTTCGGAGAACATTAGAGAAGACAAATATCTTATTAAGGGGTGTTCTACGAAATTATGGCTAAAACCAGTCTTTGTAAACAATAATTTACATTTTGAAGTAGATGCCGAGATTGGTTTGCTCTCATTGGGATTGGGAATTTTAGCCACAATGCTCTATAATGGCAGGACTTGCCAGGAAATGGCTCAAGTAGACCAGAATGTGTTTATAGAGATTGGTTTATTGAATGGGCTAAGTGCGACCAGAAACAACGGCTTTGCGAGCATTTTGAAACAAATAGATTTGTATATAAAATTTTACAATAAAATTCTATACAACCATTGACAAAACTGCGATAAATTAGTATATTTGTTATGTAACAAAAAAGAGGTAACACTATGAAGAAATCGCAGCTCACCAAAATCACCACAATTCTCCCGTTTGATGGCAAATACATTAAGGTTGGTAAGAACCGCAACAAGCTTTGGAATTTGATGGATTCCGAAGGCAATTTGATTAGTGAAACCTGGTTTGAAAACATTGAAAAGACAACTGACGGTGCGATTATCACGAAGGCCGAAAAGAAGGAAATGCGTTTCGTGAATGTTGGTTCTTTCAAGAAATTCAATTCTGTTCGTGAACTGGTTCCTGTTAGTGTGGTTGGTCTGATTGATATTGACTCTATTGAACCGACCCAATGTGAAGGTTATGTTGCTAAGGCCTACTTCTTCGGCAAGAGAATTTACATTAAGGCTGACGGACGAATTTTTGATAGTAACGATAATGAACTTCACATTATGTTCAACTGCGTTGATACTCTCCGCTTGAACAAGGCACTCTTGGATTTGAACAAGAAGCTACACTATGACGGAAATTACGATTGCGAACACGGTTGGCAAGAAACGATTGACAAAAAGGTTAGTATTTTCGGTTTCTATTGGATTGACGATGATGAATGTTGTGTCAGCATTGGCTACAATAAAGTGGATATGAATGACCGTACAAAGAAATGGACAGACGAATTTAAAATCCGTGCTACTCTCAATATGCCGAAGCGTGTTCGTGAACAACTGACCGAAAAGTGGGGTAAACCGGAATCTGGTAAAATCGGTGAATTTAACGAAAACTACACCTGGTCTTTCACGAAGGACAAGCTTGAATTTATCATTGACACTCTTAACAACATTGACTAATTGGAGAACATAAAATGGCTGAATGGAATGTAGATAAATTAAAAACAATTTTGGCTCCTCTCGGATTCTACTGTACAGAACATACTTGGGTTGGTGAGGATAAGCCGAGAAGTTGGCTTTTCAAATTACCTAATTCTGTTCTTTTAGAGTATTTCATTGTGTTGGATAAGTATACAGGTAAAATGGGCTGTGGTGATACATTTATGGGTCACGGTAGATATGTTACCTGTAACATAAATGCTATAAATTTTGATTTAATGGACTTCGCAAGAAATTATGTTCGTACTTATAAACAGTATTATTTTAACGAAATGAAAAAGCATTTAGACGAGGATTTTTAAAATGGCTGAAGAACTTGTAACAACCTGTCCGTTCTGTGGACAGAAATTTACAGGACCTGGAAATTCAACCCGTGGTTACTGGGAAGCAAATGGAAAAACCAAAGAAGAAGATGCCAAGTTTGGCGAAACCTTCCGTTGCTGTGATGATTGTAATATGAACAAGGTCATTCCGGCACGATTGATTCTTATGAGGCAGTATGATAAGCATAGAAAGAATTAAAGAAATTTTTGAAGCCGAAGGATTTGATGTCTTTTCAGCAAATGGTGGTTCTGTTGAATTGGTTTATCTGCCGGATAGTATGAAATACCAAGGCAACCTGATGACTATTTCGTATGACGATTATCAACAGGGAAAATGTATTTTTCCAAAGTTCAAGATTGCTTCAAAGAACTATCACCCACAAATGAGTTACGATTATGGCGACGTTGTGGATTTTAATACTATCAGTGAAACTGATTTGCAGCAGAAGGTTCACGATTTGATGCAAGATGCCATACTGATTAACAAACAAATTATTCAGGCAAAACGCACAAATAAGATTAAGAAGGATTTTTAATGGAATTAACTAGAGATATACTTAAAGAACTAATTAAGACAAAAAATCTTGCTTGGCAGCTCCCTGTTAATCTGAATAAGGGTGTGGTTGTAATGAAAACCATAAAGCAGTTGGAAAAGTTGGTTAAGGACCGAGTAGATGAATACGATTTTGATAATCACGAAATTTTCACATACTGGGATATGAAAAAAGACAAGCCACTCTTTGACATTATCGTTACTTATGACGAAAATATAACAGGTAGTCATTTTACATACGAATTAAGCGATTGTTCTTTGTTCGGAATGTATTTGTTCCAGGACAATTCACTTTCTGTTGGAATGGAAAATGTAATTGAGCAGTTGAAGTTGGATGTTCCGAAAGGCCTTGATTATGCCAAATATGCCAGGGAGAACTTCAAAATCGCACTTGGTGATACAGATTTCGTATAAATTTTGTTCATTACGGCTCCTTCTAGGGTCCCCTTCTTGGGGACCCTAGTTTTTTATAAATACATTAGATAATTTAACGAGGTTTTTAATGGATTTATTAGAACAAGCACAGCATTTCCTTGAAAGTAAGGGGTTTCTAGTAGAGAGTAGAACTGATTTGCCAGGTGGTTGGCCGAATGAAAATTCTGCCAATGTATTCTATTACATAGGGCGTTTAATTACAAATAAGGGACCTCAAACTGAAGCTGCTATTGAAAAATATCTGAACACTAAATTTGATAATAACATTCCTTTAGTTGGAATGCCTGGTGATAAAAAAGATTATAATGTTGGCTGGCGTTGGATATTAAAAGAGTATTTTGTAAAAGATGGCCGCAAATTGGATTTTAAAGATACTTTGAGTAGAGATAATTGGAATGATGTAGCAAAATGGCATGATAAAAATGAACTTGATGAACATCCAAATGCTAGAATAGTATCAGCTTTCTTTGATTGGTATAAAGAAAAGAAGAATGGTAATGAAACCAACCCACCAGCAGAAGTTATAGATTTCTTTGATAATACACCAGTAGAAACACAAGAAGAAGCATTTGGTAAATACTATAAGTTCGCATTAACTCAATTAGATAAGTATTTAGAAGGTGGCTCAGGATTATCTGATGAAGACAAACTTATTCAAAATTTCTGGGATTGGCACAGAGCAAAGAAAGCTGGTAAGCCATATCAGTTAGACCAGGACACAATAGATGGATTGGTAACATTCCTTCGTAAACCAAAAGCAGTAGAAGTATTACAGCAATACTACTATTATTTTGTTCGTGTTATTGAAAAATTATCTGATAAGAACATTAAGACCCCTATTAACACAACTGGTTTACAGAAAGAATTACAGAGAATTATGGATAACTTGGAAAATGACGATTTCGTAGATGAACTTGAAAAGATAGAACGAAATAGATTGCGTGGTGGTGATATGACCGCCGGTCCAGTCTTCGTATTGCCAACTGAAGTAATTAAATCCATTAGAAGTCTCGCTAAAGATACAAACAACATTAACAAAGAAAAAGTTGGTAAGATTGACAAATCACAGGTTAAAGATTGTTATGCTTACTGTGTAAACGAATTGAACAGAAAGTTTCACGTAGGAAAGACTGGTATCTTTGATTTGAACATTCAGGACTTCTACGATACATACAAGATTGTTTTCCAACGAGGTTTCAATACAAAGACATTACACAAAATCTTTGACGAAGTTAGCCAGTATCTATTAGACCAATTAGACAAGGGTACTGCTGATTATTGGAAGAACCGCGGAAAGATTGAACAAGATGAAATTGACGATTTCAATGAAGCATACAAGGCACTTAAAGCTGCTGGTTATATAATCGTTGAAGATACGATTGATGACGTCTTACAGCATGGTTTATCTCCATTTGATAAGGCTAGACTAAACAAGGGACAGAAACCAAGTTGGGCAGCAAAAGTAACAGAAATTGGACCTCGTCCAAAGCGTCCAAAGAGAAGTCAAGATTGGTCTGAAAGGGCTATGGATAGTGTAACCGGTGTCAAAAAACAATATAGTGAAGCAGATTGGCGCCGCGACAATGAACTCAATTTGAAGGGCAACCAACAAATAGAACAAAGATTGAAAGCAATTTTGAATGTAAGTGCTAAAGTAGAAGCAACAAAAGACTATGTAGGTGTTTACACACAAGATAAAGCTTTCTATGTAGAAAGTCGTGGTATAACATACTTTGTAAAGATGGTCGGACATAATTCTGTATTTGACAGAAAAGCCGAAACAGTTAAGAGTTTATCAGATGTAGCAAAATTTATTGAGGAGAATGTGTAATGAAAACAATAGAACTTAAATGGATTGAAGATGATAACCACGTTGTAGCAGAAGATGCTTACAATGGTTTGAAGGATTTGATTGACAGTGGTGTATTTCCTAATTTGACTGCCAAATGTGAAGATGATACACTTTACATTACTGGTGAAAAAGAAGATTTGGATAAAGCAGTAATGAAAATCCAAAAGGCTTATGCCAAGTATGGTCAGATTATGATTAAAGAAGCAAAGAATGGTGTAAGCCAGGAATTGCGTATTGAGTCATTTGACGAAAATGTTCAGGACATTTTCAACCATACACTTAACGATTACAACAAATTCAAATCTAGCAAAGAAAGACCTTTGAATTATGTAAAGCAGTTGAATGATTATAGATTTAAGTTCAAGAAGTTCTATGAAACGGCTGCTCGTTCTGATAAGAAGTTGTTGAAACCATATTTGGATGAAATTTCTAATTTGTTAGATGAAAGCGAAATTGTGAACAAAATAAAACCAATTAAGAAAATAAATGAAGGAAAGTTAATTGATGCTGATGCTTTGAATGTAATGATGGAATTGATTGATCTTGGTTATCCATCTGAAGCAGCAAGCAGACTAATTAAGAAATATACTAACTTTATCAATAAAGAATTGAAGGATGGTGCTAAGCCATATTGGATTGCAAAATTGATTGAAGACGATATGGTTAATCAGAAATATAGTGATAAAGATAATGAAGAAGAACTAGTAAAAGAAGCCAAAGAGATATGCGAATTTATGCCAAGAATTAAACCTATCAAGAAAATTAATGAAGATAGTCTTGATGATTTTGATGATAGAGAAATAAACGCACGTATAGCTGCACAATCAGCAAAAGTTAAAAAATTTGTTGAAGAACAACAAAATTTAATTTATAACTATGTTAAAAATAAATGGATTTCTTTGTGTGAAAAATATAAAATAGATAGAGATACTTATTATGAAGTAACTTGTGATACTTCTTTTGGTAATGGTTTAGAGCCAGGTTCAACTTTCTTTATGGAGATTAAAATTGACTATCTAAAACAATTTTTAAATGCTATTAAAGCAAGGGATAAAGAAGAAGCAGAAAAATGGTTATTTACAAAATTCTGCTCTGACGATTGCCCATTTAAAATTTCACCAGCATGGAAACCTGAGGTTTATAATAGTGGTGATTACAAATATAAAATAAGAATGGGTTTTATTATACCTGAATATAAACCTAGAAAGCCTAGAAAACCAAGAAAACCACGTGACCCAAATAAAGGTTATAAGAAACCAGATTATGTAAATCCAGATATGAAGGGAGGTACATATTTTGATGGTGATACTCAAGTTTACGAAATGCCAGAAGAAAATGAAGCATTTATGATTAAGACTGCTAAGGACATTTGCGAAGCTGCTGGAAAGAAGGTTTTAAATCCTGAGCAAAATGGTTTCTATGATGTTCTCCACGAACTGATTGGCCTTGGTTATAATCGTATTCAGGCCCAAGATTTAATTCAAAAGAATGTTGAATATGTTTATCTTGAATTGGAAAAAGGTCATAAGCCATCCGATATTGCTAGTGTAATAGATAACGAATATGTTGTTGAAAATGCTGATAACGAATTAACTAAACATTTGGGTAATTTGAAGAATTGGGGTATTGTAGAAATGAATGAAAGTTTCCTTTCTCCAGGTGAATTGAAGAAGAAACTACAAAGAGTAGCTGCTCGTTGGGCTTCCATAAAGGGCATCAAATTTGAAGAAGCATACAATGAACTTCGTAAAAAGAAATCAGTGAAAGATATGTTAGACTTCTATTCAGTAGACGAAATCATTGACGATTTGAGTAAGAACAAAAAAGAAGTTGATGATGAACTTGAAGAAGAAATCTAAGTAGCATAGATAAAATAAAATTTACAAAGCGGGTTGAAATACACCCGCTTTTTGCTATATTGTATTTTATGGTAATGCTGGTCAGTGACATTTTTGATTTGCTAAAAAATAAATATGGAGCTGTAGAAACTCCTGTAATTGGAAGTTCTGTTGTTTACCGAATGGATTTAATGTTGAACTTCCATATAGATTTTTCGTTCAAATGGTCTACTTGTACGATTGAATTGTTTAGTACAAATTCAAAGTATGGTTCACATACAACATATTTCAGTTCACAGTATTGGATAAATGAAGAAGGTTTTGATAAGAAATTAGAAGATACAATTTCGGAATATGTTGAAACTGCAAAGAACATTATTGAGAAACAAAAGTTAGATAAAATAAAAGAAGATTTTGTATGACATACAAAGAATTTAAAAGTATAATAAGACCAAGAAAGGGCACAACTGAAGGAACGATAAAAAGTTGGTATAAATGGTGTAGAATTGGAACTTGGACTTCAAATATAAAATCACATAAAATGAGTTATGACGCAAGCATGTTTTATATAAAAAACATAAGCCTGAATGAACATAATGAATTTTTAAAAATTTATAACTATTTAAATAGATTAGCAAAAAGTAAAGAAAAGCTTGAAAAATTAAAAGAAGATTTCGTATGAGCCGTAATGAGATAATGTGCTTCTTAATGAACGAACAACATTTTGAATACTTAGGAAATGAATTTTCAGATGGGAATATGTGTAACCATCTGGTTAACTTTAGTTTTGGAAATGACTATGTTATCGGAATGTATGTTTACAGTACTGCTGCAACTATGGCATTAGAGCAGTTCGCTCCGAATGGAATAAGAACAATAAACTCCGGCTCATTTTTATTGGATAAAAATTATAAAGATTCATTTAGATATTTATTAAGCAAATTAACCTTAGAACTAAAACGCAGGACTATAAATACAAGGTTAGAAAAAATGGAGAAAGATTTTGATTCTTAAGCGTAAAAGAGAAGTAGAACGATTAAGCGACGTTGAATTTGGTACTGAGTTAAGTGGTTACAACATACCACGAATACGCAAAGTATTTCCACAGATGATGTCAAATGTAACTGTTGGTGTTATGCCAACATCACAGCCACAGCGGACTTTATTTTGCTCTAAGGTATTTGTATGGTGAAAATGAAGTACTTCCTAAAATGCAAAAGAACCAAACTCCTGAAATGGAAATCAAACCAAAGGTTCATCACCACCACAAACCTGAAGTAAGTAAAGTACAACTTAGACCAAAAAATTGGAACGCAAATCCAGGTAAAAATGAAAGTAGACAGAAGTATAGATTCCGTTAATGAGTGCGAACCTTGGCGAAAATTATATCAGTTCATAAACAACTCAACTTATGGTTTCGTACAAAATATGACAACTGGTTGGACTGGAGCATCCAACAGTGGAACAGGTGTAGTTTTTTGCCCTTATGTTCCACACATTTTTACTCCAAGTAATCTTTACCCACACATCATAGAACCATTTAATTTAAAAACAGAAAAAGATGAAATTAAAACGAAAATCAGATATAGACAATTTAAGCGATTTAGAGCAACAGGACGCTAGTTTAAGTTTTACTGGCCGGTGCCTTTAATACAATAGCATTACCATTAGTTAGAAGACAATTTCCTTCATTGTTTTCTAGTGCTTTGGTAGGTGTAGTACCTCAAGACCCTAAAAAATATAATTCTCCCAAACTAAATCCACGAAAGCAGAAATACATACATAGATAAATGCTCCGAGAAACACGCAAATACATTGAAGAAAATTTTGAGACTGAAGAATTGTTATGCGGTAACAAAGTTTTCCAAAAACGATTTTCCGGTTATTGGAAAATCGTATTAAATAAGTATTGGGTGGATATAATAATGGATAAAATGTTTGAGAAGTATATGTTAAATCCACCAAAAGATAGAAATGATGTGGCTTTAGCAAAAACTGTTCTTACTTTATATGCGACATATAGTAAGAAAATGGTCAGTAAATTGAAGACAGAAAAAATTAAACCAAAAAATCTAAATCTCAAACAAATTACTATATTAGTAAATAATGTGCGAGACTTGGATGCAGAGTTTTCTAATGATATGAAAAAACTTTTAACAATTCATCGCACATACAAATTAAATGAGGATTTTTAATGAACGATAAAGAAATGTTTTTACCAACAGACGAAGCAAAAGCAGCAGACATTAGAAATATGGACCCGCTAGAAGCAATTAAAGCTGCTGCCGAAGGCATTGGGTTGATTTTGAATGACCCAAATCCTAACTGTAAGAAGTGCCACGGAAGAGGTTATATCGGTCGCCACGCAGATACTGGTGAACCAATAGCTTGTTCGTGCTTGTTCCCAAAGTATGAGTCTGCTAGAGAAACTGGAGAAATAATTTTACCACAGAACCGTGCTCAGCGTAGAGCAGCAAAAAAGAAGGCAAAGAAAAATGGCTAAAATAGTATCAAACTTGTTCGTAGAAAAATACCGTCCACAAACTGTTAAGGACATTGTTCTACCAAAAGAATTTGCAAAATACTTTAACAACATTGTAAAGACTCGGAGAACTACCAAACTTACTATTGTGTAGTCCAACACCAGGTACTGGTAAAACCACGCTAGCAAAGGCACTTGTACACGATTTGGGTGCTGAATACATTTACATCAATGCTTCTTCCGAAAACTCCATTGATGTTATCCGTAATCAAATCGCAGAGTTCGCACAAACGATGTCCTTCTCAGGTGGACAGAAGGTTGTAATTCTTGACGAAGCAGATGGTTTGACTCCACAGTTCCAAAAGGCTCTTCGTGCTTTCATTGAAGAATTCCAGAGCAACTGTAGATTCATTTTGACCTGTAACTATTTGGGAAAGATTATCCCAGCATTGCGTCAGGGAAGAACCCAGGTCTTTGATTTCAATATGGCAAAGTTCAAGGATGAATTGTTGCCTACGATTATCAAGAGAATTACAGGTATCTTGAAATTTGAGAAAATTGAATTTGACCCGGAAATTGTTAAGCCATTGTGCGAAGCATATTTCCCTTCTATCCGTCAGATTATCGCCACCATTCAGCAATACTCCCAGGTATATGGCAAAATTGACAATGGTATTTTGTCATTCAAGGATGTCGGTGATGATTTGGCAAATATGATTGTAGAAAAGAAGAAGTTGGCAGAAATACGAAACTACATTGAACAACAGGGCATGAGTTATACTGATTTCTTTAAGAACTTATTTGACAGACTACCAACTAAAACCAAAAATCCTGCCCAGGTAATTTTGTTGTTAGCCGAATATGAATTCCGTTGTGGAACTTCGTCTGACCCAACATTACAAATGGCAGCTTGTATCTTGGAATTGATGGGATGCGTATAAGAGTAAATAGAGAGCAAAACACAATAAATGAAATTAACGGGATTGAGCAAATCAGTCTCGGTAATTTTTCATTTTTAAGACAACCAATTCATGTAGGAACAAGAAAACTTCATAGTTCATTCTCAGTAGAAGCACAACAAGACATTAAGGTTATGAAAGGCGTAGATATGATGCAGTCAATGATAAATTCTTTAGCTTCCGAAATGACTGCCGAAATAGATAAAGAAATTATTAGACAAATGCTTGACCGAATTGAGATTACACATTTTGACAGAATAATTCATTATATTCCTGGAGAAGATTTATGTTTGACAGCCAAAAATTGTCATTTGAAAACTTCGTAATGGGTTATAAACATCGGAGTATATATTTTTACTTCGGATAGTTGTAGAGTTTGTCAAGATTATAAGCGAGATATAGAATGGATAAACAACTGTTTCCTGTATTTCGTAGAAGTTAATACTGAAGAAGAAAAATCTATATTAGCGAAGATTATTGACAGAACAGCATTACCTGCTACAGTTGCTTATTTGGATAATGAAATTAAATTTATCCGAATGGGAGAAGTTTTTGAAGCAGACTGGATTGAGTTTGACCAGTTCTTAAAGCAATTTCCTGACAAACCTTTGCCGAAAGATGAAATTCAAAGACGAATAGAAAAGCAGAAAAATCGTTGTTTGTTGACTTACTACATTTTCCCACAGGACATCAGTGAAGAAAAACGCACTGAACTCATAAATAAAGCACACGAATACAATGAACTACCTATTGACATAGATAGATTATGTGTTGGTGTGGATAAAAAGGAAAGGGAAAGAATGTTAGAAGGTTCTTATCATTTTGCGAAGTTGATTTTGTGGAAAGACCCACAGGCATCAGTAGCAAATTATAGTCCTTTCGCAAATGACATTTTGATTGGTTATACGAATGTAAACCAGGAAATTAAATTTATTCAAAGGGAAATTGTATGATACAAATTATACCCGTAAAAGAACGAAAAGAAGACCAAAAAGATACTGATAAGATTTTTTATATACCCAATGAAATCAAGCAGAAAAAGAAAACACTTGTATTGGATTCAATGGCAGCTAAGTACAATTATGCGATTGAAAACATTGTATTGAAAAACGAAGACCCAATAATTTGTTTTCGTCACGAAGATGCTGAAATTAGAAGTCCAATGGAAGTTTGCGAATACAAACTAGCAAATGCTTTCGCAGACAAAAAAGTTGGTTGTTGTGGTTTGATTGGAACAATGGCATTAGAAAATAGTTGTACTTGGTGGGGACCGAACAGACCATTACAGACTGCCGGCTATATTATTCAGGGTGGTGTTAGACCAAAACTTGACGAGAATGGTAAGGAAATCAAGAACGAAAAGGGTCAAGTTCTAATGGAAAAGATAGAATACCCTATGGCGGATTTTCCTGGGTATCACGATTTTATGGCAACAGTAGATGGTTGTTGTATGTTCTTCCCTCGTTGGGTCTTTAAGAATGGACTTCGTTTTGATGAAAATCTAAAAGAATTCCACTTCTATGATTGCGACATTTGTTTACAATTACTAGAGAGAGGATTGAAGGTTGCTACTATTGACTTGGTTGTTAAACACCAGTCTAGCGGTATTCCGTCAAAGAACTTTAATGATTTGAAACTTGTATTCTTTAACAAGTGGAATAAGAAAGTTCACGGAGAATGGCCGATTTCAAACATTAGCACCTTTTATGAATAAGTTAAATGCTGAACAAATCATAAACGAGATAAAGTCAAATTTTAATGAAATGACTTTTGATATAAAGTATCAGGACAATGTTCCTGCATATATGGTGGGATTCTATAAGAACTCCCACATTTTTGTGTTTAATTTATTTGACAGAAGTGTTTCGTTTAAGAATTTCTACCAGAACTATGTTTATCAAAAGTATATTAAACCCACAATGCTTAATAGTGAGAAGTTTTTGGTAGAAACGGAAGGAGTTAATTTTGATTATAACTTGCACAGATCATTACTAACAAAATTAATTCCAAAAATTGTTTTAGGGTTCAAAAAATACTATATTAACAATAAGCAGGAGACAATAAATGAAGACTTCCAATGTAGAACCTGAAGAAAAGAAATGTAGTTTATATGATATGATTTTGATTGCCGAGTCAGTAAAGACTCCTTGGCAAGACTTAACTGAAGAGCAGCAAAAGCTCTGGACACCCTTCGTAATCAACAGATTTATTTCGTCCCGAGAAGAATATGCTCCTTTGATTGCTATGGTTGAGAAATATAGACTTACACCAGAACAACATTACACATTCATTTGTTCGTTAATTGATGGTCGCAGAAAGCACTATTTCAATTATAAGGCATATAAGACTGATAAAGCCACAGATGACGAAAAATTGTTGATTTGGGCTTGTTCCAAGGAATATGAGATTGGTGCAAGAGAAGCCAAAATGTATTTAGCCGATATGACAGACGATGTGAAAGAAGCCCTTAAAGCCAAATGGAAAGATAGTTACGACTTCGCACAAAAGTCATAAATACTATAAACATTTAAGGGAATATATCTATGAAGAATTTTGCATCATTTTTAACAGAAGCTACCGTTGGTGGTGGCGACACATATAGAGCTTCTACAAAGATTGTAGAATTTTTGGGTAAGAAACTCAGTCAAGAATATGCTGAATTGGATGGTCAAACTTATACAAACGCAAGTGGTACCTATTTTGGTTTCTTATTTGTTAGTAAGACTGATAATTCCGCAATTAGAGTTAACTGGGAAGGCAACAAATTCCATTCCATTAACTTTTGGATTGACTGGGACTATGAAACAGACCCAACAAAAGAAATTTTCGTAAAAGACGCAGAACCAGGCAAATCTTCTTTCGCCAAACTTCTTCCAGATATTGCTGCTATTTTGGTGGATGAAAACTCCATTGACACAGAAGGTGAAGAACCTGCTGAAGGCGAAGCAACAGAAGAAGTAAACGAATCGCTTTTGACAGAAAGAAAGGTTGAATACGAAGGAAAATTATACAATGGAAAGGCCGAATTGGTAATTGACTTGTATGAACAGGATACCGATTTGGAAGAAATACAGAGCATTGTTCAGCTCAATAAGAAATACATTAAGGCTATTATTGCCAAATACTTGTATGAAAAGGGTGGTTCCGTTTCCGAAATTGGTGAAGCACTCGGTATGAATAACCAAGATGTTCGTGCTGCCGTTAATGCTGCTGAAGGTGAAGGCGAAGGTGGTGATGACAAGGTAGAACACAGCGAAAAGATTAAGGTTCTCAAGGGTGCCAAAGAAACCGTAGTTTTGAACAAGTTAGTCAAGAAGGGACAACAACAGTTGGATGACACCCAATATGCTGACCCAGATATTGTCTTTGACGAAATTACTGACTATGTTACTATGGCAGCTAAAGAATTGCTTCCAGCATTGTTGATTACTGGACAAGGTGGTATTGGTAAATCTTACAATGTTGAAAAGATACTTGACCAGTATGGTAAGCGTCACGAAACTTGGGAAAAAGTTAAAGGTAAAGCAAGTGCTGCTGCTATGTACAATACACTCTGGTATAACAGAGATAAGATTGTTGTATTTGACGATTGCGATAGTGTTTTCAAAGACCCAGATGCTATCAACGTTCTTAAAGGTGCTTTGGATTCCAATGATTTCCGTGAAATTTCCTGGGCAACTAAAGGCGAAGGAATGGTTTACACATTGGATTTGGATGACAACAAAGAAATTCTCCAGCGTTGTCAAGAATGGTCTGACCAACATCACGGTAAAGAAGCAATCCCAAACCACTTCATTTTTGAAGGCGAAGTAATTTTCATTTCTAACTTGACAAAGGCAGAAATCTATAAGAGAGATTCAGCTCTATTGACTCGTTGTACTTGTATTGACGTAGTGTTAAGTGCTCAGGGTGTAATGAAACGATTACAGACTGTATTACCACACATTAAGGTCTATAAGGCTATGGGAGCAAGAGGTTCCGAAGGTAAAGACATTACTGACGAAGAATTGAAACAGGAAGTATTTGATTTTATGAACTCTGACGAATTCTTGAAGAATCCTAAAGTTCGTGGAAAAGAATTGAACTTCCGTACGTTTGACCAGATTTACAAGCTCCGTTATGCGGAATTGCCAAACTGGAAAGATAGAGCATTTGCTTGTGGTGGTTAATATGACCTTAAACGAAGCAAAAGATTATCTAAATCAAAATGGTTATGAACTCATTGATGAAGGTTTCTTTGGTAGTGCCTATGACAAATATAAGAAAACTGTACTGAAACTTATTTCTAAGTATGGCGTAGAACTTAATAATAATCTAAATGAAATTGAAGATTGGATCCGAGATTACTTTTTAGATAAAATGAATGTATATGACTGCGCTAAAGCCATAAGAGATAATATATAAGTTCTCAATAAAACATTTTATTATATTACAAGTATTGCCAACTCGGCAATACTTTTTTATTTTATTATGTTTGAGATATAAATATATAGAAATTTGCAAAAGGAGACTAAATGAAGAAGCTATTCCTTATATTATTGACAATAGCCACATTTGCGATGGGCGCAGATGTTAAACCGTTCACATTTGCTGATATAGCAACCGATTCAGCATCACAACAAGACCAATATGACTATATGTTGCAGTATAAGTTATATGGTACAGACTATATTAAAATGGGTCGCCGTGTAATCATTCCTGATAAGTCCGGTTGGAATGGTTCGTCAGGACCAATTTCTTCTGCTGAAGGAATTAGTTTAGGTGGTCCTGTCTTGACTGATAGCACTATTACACTTGGTGACCAGTGTCAATTCACAACTGGCCCTATTCGTGCTAAGTCATTAACTACTGGTAATGATAACGGACAAGCTATTTTTGCTGGTAATATATGTTTGACAGAAGCTCCAGTTGCTCCAACAACTACAGGTATTTCCCGTGGTGAAGGTAAATTATCTTGTGATAGTGTTCCACCAGCACCAGTTAATTTGTCTATGCCTACTATTACTTGGCCTTCCGATGGTTATCAACAAGACATTATTTTAACTGAAAATAATCAGGCCGATACTATTGAAGTTCCTGAAGGCGAAGGTCAATATGATTTATATTTCAAGAACATTTGGACTTGCGTAGGTGGTAAGAATGGTTGTAAGATTTATATTCACATGACACAGAACAGACTAACAAGAATTTTCGTTGATTCTTTGTTTATCGGTAACCATACTACTATTAGTGTAATACTTGGTGATTCTGTTTTGCCACAAAGTAAATACCGTGGTAATGTTTTAATTTATTCTAACAAAGACATTATATTTGACAATACTGACAATGTTCCTATTCAGGGTTCTTTCATTACTACAGCTAAAATGTATTTGAAATGTAATCTTGATTTTGCTGGACAGATGCTCGCTAACAAACTTGAAATTGGTGACGATTTCAAAGGCGAAAATTTCCGTTTTGTGAAGTTTGACCCTGACACACTTGATTTCCCAGCATTGGATAAAAACGCAGGATTGAGAGAAAATGATAGCACAGTAATCATTCCAATTCAGTTGAGTGATACTTCTACTATTGATGTTTATTTCACATATTGCTTTGATTTGAAAGAAGGTGTAACAGTTGACGATTTCAATATGCCACCTGAAATTCCAGTCTGTGGAACAAATCAGTCTATTACAACAAAAATTCCTATTGGTTCAAAGACCCCACTTGATACAATTAAAGTCAATATAAAGATTGACACATTGACTGAACCAAACGAATTTCTCATTATGAGAATTGACAGTATCACTGGTGCTATTTTACCTAATGGTGAAACATCTGGTGAATTGAAGATTAAGATTAAAGATGCTCCAAACAAGCATGTTGAATTTGATACAACTGCTATCTACAAGTTCAATGAAAACGATACTGGTTTCGTTTCTTACATTAAAGTTGTAAACGAAACACAATTTACTCATTTCTATTTGGATTCTAGTTGGACTGACAGATATACATTGGATTCTATTACAGGCGAATTGAGACTTGTTAAGGACCCATTGGACTATGAAGCCACAACTGTAGATATGATTAAGGTTACATTGAAAGATACAGGTAATGTAGAAGTTTCTCGTCTAATTCCTATTGGAGTAATTGATGTAAACGAAGCACCTACATTGAATGATACCACATTTACTTTGTATGAAAATGTACCAGTTCCAGCTCTAGTTGGTACATTGAAGGTCAATGACCAAGATAAGACAACAGAATTTAGACAGAACTTGTTTAAAATCGTTGAAGGTGATTCTTGTTTCACCATTGACAATACTGGTAAGATTTATTCAAGTAAGATTTTCAATTATGAAAAGGACACAACCGAATTTACATTGAAGGTTATGGTTTATGACAAGAACTATCCAACAACTTTGTTTGATACAGCTACAGTAACTATCAAGATTGGAAACACAAATGAAGGACCAAAATTCCCAACAAAAGATACAACATTCTATGTTACGGAAAATACCAAGCCAGGTATAATTGGTAATGTTGCTGCTAAAGATGAAGATGGCGACACCATTACTTACAAGATTGTTGGTAATGTTCCATTCACCATTGACACTGCCGGTAACATTTCTTCAACTAGAGAATTTGACTTTGAAAAAGAAACTGGTTTCACATTCAAGGTTGTCGCAACAAGTACTGATTTGACCGATACAATGAAGGTCACAGTAAAAGTAACAAACGAAAACGAACCTGTACATATAAATGATACAACAATTACTGTCAAAGAAAATTATACAGGTCCTATTGGTAAAGTAGAAGGAAAAGACGAAGATGGAGAGCCTGTTAAATATACTATTAGCGACACTACTGACTATTATATTAGTAGTGTGGGCAGCATAACATTAAAAACCCCATTTGATTACGAAACAAAGAACACCGACACAGTTACTGTCTATGTTACCACTCCAAGTGGTGATAAAGATTCTGCGAAAGTAGTAATCAAGGTTCAAAATGTTAATGAAACACCTGTATTACAACCAAACGATACATTGGCAGTTCCTGAAAATTGTAAGAATTGTATTGTTGGTATAATCACAGCAACTGACCCAGATAAAGACCCAATTAAATACACAGTAAAAGAACCTGGATTTACCATTGATTCTGCTGGTGTATTGAAATTGACAGAACCATTAGATTACGAAAAGACACCTGTTGTAACAATAACTGTTACTGCTACAGACCCAAGTGGTGCCGGTGATACAGCTACATACAAAATCAAAGTTACTGACATTAACGAGCCAGTACATACAAAAGATACAACTTGTTCTGTAAAAGAAAACTATACAGGTAATGTTTGTAAGATTCCTGGTACTGACGATGATGGAACAAAACCAACATTTATCGTAACTGACACAACAAACTACAAGATTGATTCTACAGGTCAATTAGTAATCAAGAACCCTATTGACTACGAAAAGAAAACAAAAGATACAGTAAAGGTTATCGTTACAGATGGTGATTTTTATGATACAGCTACTGTAATCATAAATGTACTTGACGAAGACGAAATTCCTACTATTACAAAGATTGACGATAAACCACCTGTAGATACAATAAAGACAAATGACCCAGACCATAAGATAGATTACCAAATTTGTGAAGGAGACAAATGCGACATTGGTAACATTGACATTACAGTTAATAAAGATACTACTGTAAAGGTCTGTAACACAAAGAAAACAAAATGCGACAGTGTAGTTATTTTGTTTAATGATGCTCCACCTGTAGTAACATTGACAAATGCTAAATCCACAGATGCTTACATTGACTATATCACTATTGAAGAACAGAAAGACGATAAAATCTATGTAAACAAGAAGGAAAATCCAATAACTGTTACTGTAAAAGATACTATTCACAAAACTGAAAAGCATTTTGAAATCAAGGTCAAACTTGATACTATCCCAACAAAGGACATTAAACTCAAAGAATACAATTACTTGATTGACGAAACCAAAGCTACAATAAATCCTATAGGTGGAAATAGGGGAGAATTGGTTGAAGTAATCAAGGACAATGGAACAGAAGTTACTATCAAACAAATTATTGACTTGAAGACTGGTAAACCAATAGATACAGTACAAACTGTTTCTTATACCAAGAAGGTCAATGGTAAAGATGTTGTAGTAACATATAAGACTGACAATTTGACTGGTCAAAAGATTGGTGATTACGAAGTTTCTTATATGGTTGATTCTTGTACCAAAGTAACTTACACAATGAATGACAAGAAACAAATTGTCAAGAATGAAGAAGGAAACATCAGTTATACAATTACTTACGATTATGTGGATGATTTTGGAAACAAAGCATCTGCTAGTGTAGAAATTGTTTATGATGACATTCCACCTAAAGTAGAAATTCTTGAACCATTAGAACACGAAATTTTTAAGACAAATGCTGTTCCAGTAAAATGGACTGTCAATGGTGAAGTTCAAGATACATTAACCTTACAGAGACTTGAAAAAGGACCTAACACAATAATTCGTAGATATGTTGATAAAGCTGGTAATGAAAGTGCTGATACTGTATGGGTAATTATGAAAGAAGCTAAAGACATTGACATTACTATTATCCATCCTGTAACAGAAATCAACAAGGATAAAGTAGACGAATTTTACAGTAACGGTGAAAAATATGACCCTAAGAAACCATACAAAGTAACTATGGTAAATCCTAAGGACGATTCATTACCTGAAACTATTGGTGTCGGATTTAAGATTGACATAGCATTACCTTCTGTATCAGCAACCGGTGGGTTGGCTACTTTGGATGACATTGTAAAGAATGGTCAGATTCCGGTTGACGATAAAGGTAACATTGTTGGTGCTTCCACAAAGGGTATTCCGGTAGAAAAATATGTTGAAGAACATTGTACTGCTGAATTCCAGGAAGATTACAGAAAGAACGGTTTGAACATTCCACTTTATGATGTAAAATATAATTTACATTTGTGGGTATGGACAACCACCGCAAACTATGTAAATGACTTCAATGTTGAATACACGCTCAATGACCAGGAAACGACGTCGGAGGCCGGTACCGTCCAAATGGTAGTGGATTGGCTAACCGATAAGGAAGGGGCAGTACGTGCGAAGGGTGGCAAAGCACTAGGCACAGGTTCTTATATCACGAAATTATACTCAAAATCTGTTGCTAAACATCGTTGCGATTACAAAGACCAGGTTAAGGGTGATAAGACTGTGAAGAAAGAAGAAAATATGAAAACTTTTGGTTACAAAAGACCGACTAAAAAGTAAATAAATTTTTACATTCTCAATTATGGGTGTTAGGTAACTAACTCCCATTTTTTTTATAAATACTATAAACAATTAAGGAGAATTTATATGGAATTAAATGAAGCAAAAGAAATTTTGAAGGATGCTGGTTTTCTAGTAGAAGCTAGACACAAAACTGTAGATAAACAAACTGTCCTAGATGTTCTATATGGCTATATTCTAACAAGTAAAAAATCCAGAGAAATTGTGGCTAACTATTTCAAAGAACTATTAAACACTGATGATGTTCAAGTATACAATAGTTACTACACACAGAAAGTTATAAACCACATGTCTTACGCAGATGAAGGCGAAAGACAAGAAAAAGGTACTTTCCTAGAAGTCAATGGACAAACTTATCTATTAGTACCTAATTATCTATATCACGGTGTTAAAAATGATATGTCTTTCCAAGAGTTAGTCAAAACAGGAAAACTTGAACCTAAAAAGCCTATCTAATAGCAATAAGTTCTACAAATAAAATAAAAAATGAAAGAGCCATTCACGGGCTCTTTTTCTTTTTATATTTGAATACATACAAAACAAAATAACTAGAACAAATTATTTGCAGTTCTAAAAAATAAAAATGTTTACACAATAAAAAATTTGTTTCTATATTTTGTTATGTAATCAAAATGATTATACAAAAATCTTAACAAAATAAATCAAGGAGAAAAACTATGTTAAGTAATTATGTATTGAATACACACGATGGTCTTACCTACCAGGTAACAAGTTCAACAATCCAGTCCCGCAATCGTATGCAGGTCACTGGCACAACCGTAAAGAATGTTCGTCACGTTCAGGTTGCGAAGAATCACCTTCGTCCATTGACTGCTTTTGAAGCATCTGTCTGTATGACTGCCGAACAGATTCTTCGTAACAAGAAGGCTATGTCCGAAGCTGAATCTACCATTGTCCAGCTTTCTCGTTTACTCAAAAAGCAGGTAATGGCATAATATGAACATTTGGCGTATTACGAAATATCGTTGTGACCAAAACGGAGTTCCTTATGGCGACCCTATTCAATCCTTGTGTTTCACACAGGAATTGATGGAGTCCTATAAGAACCCAAAATTTGTTATCAAAATTGAAGAACAGGTCGCATTAGACACATACAAAGTAATTTGGACTAAGGAAGAAAGAACAAATGAAAGCAACGGGTAGTAAAGTATTTCTCAAGCGTGAAGAAAGAAAATCAGCAGCTGGTATCATTACTCCATTGTCAAAGCAGGGTTTGGCTGTGTTCACAGTAGCAGCCGTTGGTCCTGGCGAATGGAATGTATTTACTGGTGAACTTATCCCAATGACTGTAAAGGTCGGAGATAGAGTTGTTGCTGATGTAACCACTGCTCCTGAGATTGTCATTACCAATAAGAAAGACGGCACAAAGACAAAGTATAATGTTGTTCCTGAAAGCAGCATTGAAATGATTGTTGATGCCGACGAAGATGTACAATAAACTAATGGAGGGTGTTAAATGAAGATATTAGACGATAAAATGATATTGCGTAATTTAACGACCGAAACTGCTGGTGGATTGTACATTCCAGGAATTGTTCAAATTGCTTACTCAATGTTTGAAATTGTCAATTTAGGCGCAGGTCATTTTGACAAAAGAGTTGGGCGAGTAAAACCACTTCCTAAAGGATTGAAAGTAGGCGACCGTGTTTTGGTTAATGTTGGTGTACTAAAGCCAATTAAGATTAAGGGTGAAAAGCTCTATGTCTGCCCAAATGCGGAAGAAGCTATTTTAATTCTTGACGATGACGAAACACTATAATTAAGGAGTGAGTATAAATGAATTGGAAAGTTAGTTTGATTACAATAGCTTCTGTAATTCTTTATGCTTACGCTTTAGTTTGTTTCGGTTTAGCAGGACCAAACATTCAAAGTATAGCCCTCGTAGCTGGAGGCTATATTTTGAAGTATGGTCTTCTTTCTTTTGGTTTCTTTATGGCAGCCTTTTTGCCTTACAGAATAAATAAGGCATTGGAAAAGAGAAAACAGAAGAAGTACGAAATTGAATCAGAGCAAAAAATTATCGCTGCGGCACAGAAAGCAAAGGCCACGAACGATAAAATATATAATGAGTATATTAAGAACGAGGATGCTATCTAATGGCACAAACACTTGAAGAAGAAGTTAATACCCCAAAGCATTATCGCACACACGAAAGTGGGCTAGAAGCTATTGAAATCACACGCTGGCTCATTGGTGATTTGTCTAATGCTTGGAAATATGCGATGCGATACGAAGATAAAAATACCCCAAAGAAAGATGTTATGAAACTTTGTTGGTATTTGAATGACTTTCACAAGCATTTTATCAATATGAATAATGAAGTTACCAATACAACATTAAACGATTTACCAAGTTATGTTATTTCGGATATGTTGAAGGTAATTGATAACGAACCAGTACCACAAATCAAAGAAGTATTCAAACAAATTCTTATTTTGTATGAATGCAAAGGTATTTTAATTCCTTCCGAATGGAATAAAATGCTAGACGATTTGGCAAGTTATGCGAACACATTAAATTAACCAAAATATATTGACAAAAAATTTTATTGTAAATATATTTTAACACAAAATCAAAAATACAAAAAAGGAAAAATAAATTATGTCAAATTTAACTATTACATCAACTAAAATTTTGCCTATTTCTAATGGTAAGGGTGGTTGTGTTGCTATTGCTCAGCTTGTATTCAATGACGCATTGAAGTTGACAGGTATTAAGCTTATTGATAATGGCTCACATCGTTACATTTCTTATCCTCGTAATATGAGCAATAAGCAGAAGAAGTCCTTCTTTTTCCCTGTAAATAAGGAAATTGCTGAATCTATTAACGATAGATTGTGGGCTGACTATAAGAAACTTAACGAAAGCAAGTAATATGAAGAAGAAAAAGAGTTTTCCGACACCTCCACAGCTCCTTCCAAATAAAAAGAAGGAAATGTTGAAAATCATTCAGGACCCTGAAGCGATGAAAAGGGTGTTTGAACTCATAAATTCTTCATCTAATTTATTTGAAAAATCCAAGACTGTCAAAGCTGTAACTATGTTAGACTGGTATGAAAGGGTTATCCAAATTCTACCTGAAGATATGGAACAGCGTGACAGTTTTTGTGATAAATTAAAAGAATTGGTAGATAACTATGGAGTAGAAGATGGCACTTGTACTAAACAACAAGAACATAACAACTAACGAATTTGTCAGACTAATTGTCTGTTCGGTTTTAGAAGACTTGGAAATAAATTTTGACGATTACGCAAGAATATATGTTCAGGACTACGATTCATTGACACCTGAAGAAAAGACGAAAATCGCAGAATGGAAAGTAAAAGTTTTTGACAAACTAAATACTTGTATGAAAAGGAATGAAATTAAACGTCATGTCTAAGTTTATTGTTGGTAATAAATACAAGGACCAACTTGGTCAAGAATATACTTTTTTGAGCGAGAATAATGGAATAGCAGTATTTCAATTTAACAAGGTTCAAAAGAAGTTTAAACTTATAGAGAAGTTTGGTAGCATTTCTATGGCTTGTAATCTTCGGCACCCAAATTAAAAGTGGCGACCCTAAGATTATATACGATGAAGAAATAGATGGTATTAGACTAAACCAAGAACATATTTTTAATCTTAGTGGAGAAACGTATGTCAGTCTTTTCAAAAGGCATAAAGAAGAAAGTGAAAGTAGACAAAAAGTCAATAAAAAAGGATAAGGTATCAAAGAATCCTGATACGAAAAATCTTTCGGATGAGCAGGCTGAAGCATTACAGAATCGGAGAAATCCCACCTGGTGCTATGGGTATGAACCCAATGATTATCCCAGATTTCTTTAACAACATAAGAAATAACTATTACGTTGCGAATAAGATAATTTGGATAACAGGTTTCATTGAATGGGGACTTATTACAGAAGTAATGCGTAGATTGAATTTCTACGATGACGGCACCAAAGACCCAATTACTTTGTATGTAGCTTCTCCTGGCGGTGAATGTGATGCTGGATGGGCACTTATAGATATGATTGAAAAACTCAAGCATAAGGGTATTAAAATCAAGACGATTTGTGCTGGTTCTTGTTCGTCAATGGCAGCCGTAATTTTGGCAGCTGGTTCAAAGGGTGAACGATATGCTTTCCCATCTAGTAGAATTATGATTCATCAAGCTGGTATTGAATTGACTGGTGGTAAATTGGATGATATAGCAAACACAACAAAAGAACTACAGTATTGGACTGATTTGACTGCCAAATACATTTCAAAAGTCTCTGGCAAGAAGGTCAAAGAAGTTGAAAAGGAACTTTGTTATGATAACTATATGACACCTAGCGAAGCCAAGAAGTTCGGTATCATAGATAAAATTGATGTGGTTTTGGCTTAATGATACTCTCATTAGACGAAATAAAGAAAAGAATTATCCAAGAAAATGACCTGCAGAAGTGCGGGTCTTTTTCCACGGATAAACAAAAGAATGTTCAGGAAACAATGAACATTCTCGCTCAACTTATGAAAAAGTACCCAGAACGAATTGCCGAAATTGAAGAACAAGTTGCTGATGGCGAAGAGTTCCGTTGTTATTTTGAAGACGAAGAATCGTTGAAGGAATTGGGCGAAATGAGATATACCGACCCAGAACGATTTTATCGTATTATCCGCAAAGAAGAATTATTTTTGAATACTTGTTTACAGACTTTTGGCTTTCATAATTATATCGTATCACTAAATCCAGACAAGCTCTTTGGCTAATATAAATACTACATTATATGGAGAATGTTTAATGAATTTTCGTGATTTTGTTAAAAAAGATAATAAACGTACCATTCCTGAAGAACCGGAATACTTGGAAGAACCAGTTGAAGAATTGGATGAAGATACTGAAGAAGATTATGGTGAGGAAGAAGACGATACTGAAGATGAATACTATGAAGAACCTGTAGTGTATGTGCCACCACAGCCACCACAGAGAGTCGCACAAAGACCTGTTCAAAGAGCAGTTCATCAACAGCCAAAAGTTCAAAGACCTGCACCAAGACCAGCACCACGTCCACAACCTGTATATCGCCCACAACCACAACGAATACAGCGTTCAGCAATGCCTGTGGACCAGTACAACCGTCCAATACAAATTGGCAAAAAGCAATTAGCAGAAAATACCATTGAAAACACTGCTAATACTTTGACAGAAGCTATTAAGAGAAAGGTTGATACCATATTCTATCGTTTTGGTATTCAGGGTTTGGAAAAATTGGATGAAAAGATACTTGATACTATTGAAGAATTACAGTATCCAGAACCAAAACAAATTAAGAAATCTGGAGTAAGTATGAGAAGAGTACCTGGTAAGAGAGTGGTTCGTAAACCAAAACCACTTCCTATACAAGATATAGAACAACCTGTTTACGAAGAACCAGTAGATGAAGTCTACGAAGAACAGTTGCCACCAGAACCAGTCTACGAAGATGTTAAGGAACAAGTAGAAGAACCTGTAGAAGAACCTATTGAAGAACAGGTAGAAGAACCAGTTGAAAAAGAACCACAGAAAGAACTTTCAATGATGGAACTTGCTGAACAGGCTTTGAACATTGACCCTTCAAAGGTTATGAAACACGAAGTCGGTGGAACAAACCCAGTGTTCGCTCCACAACCTGTTCCAGTAAGAACACCAACAGAGCCAGCAGAAATTCCTATCGCATTGGAAGTTCCCGAAGTTGCTACTCCAAAAATTATCACTATGCCAGTCATAGAAGAACCAAAGGAAGAACCTATTCCGGCACCTGTGGAACAACCAGCACCAACAAAGAAAACTAGAAAAAAGAAGGTAGAAAAGGACACACAAACTAATGAAGAAAAATAAAACTGACAGAAAACAAAAAGAAGTCAAAGATATGGTAGTGGTGGACGGGACCGTTGTGGAAGCGTTCGCTAATGCTATGTTTGATGTAAAACTAGATAACGGTGCGATTATAAAATGTACCTTGTCTGGAAACATTCGTAGATTTAAGATACGAATTAACCCTGACGAGAGAGTTCAAGTCGGCATTAGTATCTACAATAATGAGGTTGGCAGAATACTATACCGATACAATTAGGAGGTAAACAATGGATATACCAAAGTATAAAACAAACCGACACTTGAGTTGGGATGAGATATGCGAGGAATTTCCTGATGTCGCAAACCAAATCGTGCGAGAAGACCAATGGTCTCCTTGGGAACGAAAACCTGATTTTTCCGAAGTAGACAAGACGATAATGCCCTGGATACCGGAAAAGGTACGAGAAGGTAAAGAAGACGAGCGTATAGATACAATAATGCTAACAAAATAATTCATAGGGACCTGAATGGTCCCTATTTTTATAAATAGTGTATGGACGAAATAGAAAATGTAAAGAAACTATGGAAAAGACTTGAAGAAAGTTTGACAGATTCAAACTCACAAAGAGGTCTACATAGATTGGTGAACAATGCTGAAATGTTATCAGCATATATGGAAGCCAATGGTGTATTAACTGAATCATCCAGAGCAGTACTTGATTTGGAACAGAAAGGTGCCAAAATTAACTTATCTACACATAACAGAGAAATTGACAATGCTTTGGTGTTTATTATCTTGAAAGGTTTAACTACACTCCCTACTAAAACTGAAGCATATCGTTTAGGTCTTATTGATGCTAAGGGCAAACTTATTAGAAAACCAAAAACAGCTAAAGAAAACGATTGTATCAGTAATCTTGATTTGCTATTTTTCAAACTTAGAGAATGGTTAGCACCACGAATTGCTTATATGACAAGTGTTAGCTGGATAAAGGGTGTAATGAATAATATACGCGGACAGAATTATTTTAAGAACGCAAGTATTTTAACTAGACAATATGCTGTTCGTAAAGTTAATGACGAATTATATAAGATTTTGGAGCATTAAATGAATAAACCTTGTCCTAATTGTTATGGTGATTTAAAGAGATATGGCTTCACACTAGAAGTAGGTGGAGTTTATATGACTATGGTTAAGGAAATAAAAACTTGCTGTGCAGTAAAGGTCAAGATTACTAAATTTAATTCCACAGAAGTTACTTTTATAGCTGAAGATAATGATAAAACTTATACAAAAAGCAGAAAAGATTTTATGACAAGTTCGTGGAGATTGAAAGGCCCACACGATACATTGTTCAATGAAGGAGAATAAAATGTTATTCAAAGAAGCAAAAGAGTTCTTAAATAGCAAAGGATATATTCTTGAAGATTACGAATTCAAGAAAGAATATAATGGACCTCGTGGCAGTGCAGTTGTTACTATAAATGGTAAGAAAATCACTGCTGATGATTTCCCAAAAGGCACAAGAGATAGTAATTGGAGAAATTTAGGTAATGCTATTGCTACCTTTAATTCTCGTTATCGTAATTGGCAAAAATATGTAGATATGGAAATTCCTGAACTTGCTAATTATATGTCCGATTTTTGGCATCAAACATACGAATTACAAAATGCTAAAGCTTACATTAGTTACTATTTGAAAAAAGCAAATATAGATGCTGATACAGGTAATAGTGTAGAAGATACTTATCGCAGTAAAAGAGAAAAAATTGTAAAATACAACAAAGACCTTGTCAAAAATGAAACTAATGCTAAATTAGAAGAACGAAATGGCAAAATTAGCGACCACGAAATAGTTTTCCCTAATTTTGAAAGAGCAATTACATTAAATGTTGACTGGACAGAAGGTACATTCTATAAATGGACTGGTTTGTGTGCTTTCATAGATTTATCAGATATTGATGGTTTAACGGCAAATCGTAATACCTGGACAAGAGGAAGATATGATTTAACTGCTGAAAATCTAAACAAAATAGAAAAGTGGTTGAATGATAATGAAGAATTTGTTAGAAAAGAAATGAAACGAGGCAGTGATTACTTTGATTCTGTTGCTGAAGACCAAGCTCGTTATTACAAAGACCACCCAAACGGAAACTGGAGCGGTGACTAATGGTTAGACATCAAAAAGGACATAAAAATTCTAATGGAGAACTAGCTGAATGGGTTATAGTTTCGCACAAAGATGGTCATATAATCAGTTCACATAAAACTAAAGCAGAAGCAGAAAAACATTTAGGTGATATTAGAAAATTCAAACACATGGGAGAATCTATGCAATTAGAAGAAGCTAAAGAATTGCTAGAGAGTGAAGGCTACATTGTTGAATCGTTCAAAGAAGATTTAATTGCTGCGTTCGTTACCCAATGCGGTGAGAACATTTGGCGAAAATACTATGACCGAATTATGAAAAATCCTGAAATGGCTCAATATGTAAAAGATGCCTCTGCCGATGGGATGTCTGCTGACGAAATTGTAGAATACTTACTTGATTGGGATGAACAATTAAATGAAGCAAAAAAACCAAAAATAAAACTAATTTTTGGTATTAGAAAAAGAAAACCTGGTGCTAAATGTAAACCTGCATTTGCCACATTTGAAGAGGCAGATGCATATATGGATAAATTCACTTATCCACA